>Ga0315298_1000567_pt1 | contig 71840 bp, 49 predicted proteins | sample WHS_1_MG_FD_203077 | JGI IMG/M metagenome (GOLD analysis project Ga0315298, IMG submission 203077) | Extremophilic microbial mat communities from Washburn Hot Springs, YNP, Wyoming, USA - WHS_1_MG | ecosystem: Environmental > Aquatic > Thermal springs > Hot (42-90C) | place: USA: Wyoming...
GCTATTCCTTCTATTATCCCGGCGGCGTTCTGCGCAAGGAGCATGTCGAGCGCTATGACGCCATCGGCTTTCCTGGTTTCGGTGACATCATCAAGCAGCATCCCCTCGATGACGGCGCCTTCGATCTTGACAAACCGGCTAAGCCCGAAGATATCGAAGTGCCAATGCTGCTGGTGGGTGGCTGGTACGATTTTCACAACATGCTCGAAGCCTTTACCCTTCTTAGCGAGAAAAGCCCGCCGAAGGTGAGGGCCGACCACCGAATAATCATGGGGCCGTGGACACACACTGGCATCGCCCGTGAAGTCCAAGATGGCGAACTTGCCTTCCCGAACGCCGCTGCCGCGGCCAAAGAAGAGCAGCGCAGGTTCTTCGACTTCTGGGCCCGGGGCATAGAGAACAGTGAAAAGAGCAGCCCGCGTATCAAATACTACGTAATGGGATCGAACCAGTGGCGAGACGCCAGTACTTGGCCGCCCAAAGGCGTGGTGAGCGAGACCCTCTATTTGAACGAAGATGGGAGACTCTCGGCAAGTGCGCCCACGGTTTCCGCCGGGTTTGACCTATTTGTCAGCGACCCTAAGAACCCGGTGCCTACCAGAGGCGGAGCCAACCTTAGCCCGGACGTCCCCAGCGGGTCCGTCGATCAGCGCAGGGATGTCGAAGGCCGCGCCGACGTTCTATCCTACACCACCGAGGCGCTAGGATCGGACCTCACCATCGCCGGTCCGGCCAAGGTGCAGCTATATGTGTCATCGGATTGCGTGGACACCGACGTGGCGGTGCGACTGACAGATGTGTATCCAGATGGGCGCTCCATGCTAGTCAACGACAGCATCCTGCGGATGAGCCTCCGAGAGTCATTCAAGGAGAAAAGACTCTTGACTCCTGGACAGGTCTATCCGGTGACCATCACTCTACCGGATACCGCGATAACCTTCCTCAAAGGGCACAAGATTAGAATGGACGTTGCGTCGTCCAATTACCCGGAGTTCGACGTGAACAAGAACACCGGCAAAGACGACGGTGAGCCGGTGGTGGCCACGAACAAGCTCTATCGCGACGCTGAGCATCAGTCGGCACTGGTCCTGCCAGTTCTAAGGTAAGCCGGCCATCTTTGTGGAGGCAAAAAGGGATGGCTACTCGACCATCAACCAAGTTCGAACAATCGGCGCGGGGCTTTCGCGCAATCATACCTTACCCAGATCCCAGAAACCCACTTGAGGATCTGGAGCTCAAGCGGCCGCTGGACGAGAGTCCCCTTCTGACGCTCGAAGTCGACGCAGACGGGTCGGTCTCCAAGCTGGCTACGCCGTACCTCGATTTTTCAGGCACCGTCGTTGATCGTCCTCGGACCGGCGGGGCCCGGCTGGAGTTCGGCGGAACCGGAACATTGGGCGGTCGCCTGATCGAGGATGGGACGGGACTGGCCTTTACTGCTGGCGATGGCACGAGCGTGGAATACCACCTTGATGACGTGGGCCTTGGGATCCGAATCCGAGCGGCCAGCGCCGGAGAGTTCGTCCTGCCGCTGCTGTCTCCGCCGCCGGGCGCACCTGGTGCGGGTCCCTGGTTGGATTCTTGGCGAATGGATCCATTCGAGTACCTGCGGGTGCTGCAAGCTCGAATCGCAGGTGGGCCCGGTGCTGTCTGGGATGGCAAGGGAGACGTGATCCCTCCAGAGGTGGCGAAGAAGACGGAGGGCATCACCATGATCTACAATGCCGACCAGCTTTCTCAAGCCACCGAACCACCGTACGAGGATCGAGATTGGCGAAGCATCGTCGCACGTTTGGGCACCGAGCTTATTCCTCCGGCCCCACCCGCGGCCGTCGCCGCGACGTACAACCCGACCCACCTTTTCCGTTATCTGTGCTTTACTACGAACGGCCAGGCCCGTGTCAAGCCGGCCACCTTTCCGGGAGGGCTCAAGGGGGCTGAATGGCGCTGCCGGGTCACAGAATCCTCAGAAGTGAAGATCGAGCTTCGTGTTCTCCTGCCACACATCTACTTTGGCAAGTACCGGGTCGAGCACGGTGGTTTGGCCGGGCGAGACCGCCGCTTCTCGCTCGTTGTGCCTCACGACCTCGATCCGGGCCGACCGGTCCGGCTGATCACTGGACTGCACGGTGGTGTCGGCGGCGGCTTCCATCAGTTCCTGCTCGGCGCCGGCCGTAACTGGAACGTGGCCCATGTCGCCTCAATGGCCGCCCTGCTAGATGCAGTGCATTTCTTCCCGAGCCTGCCGGTGGCTTTTGACCCCGATGCCGAGAACGCGCCGAACGAAGACGGCGTGGAATGGGAAGAGGCCAAAGAGCTGGCGCTGGAGGATGCATGGAGGACGCTCCACAGTTACATGGAAATCGATCAGGATCGCCTTTCCCTTCACGGGTCGAGCGCGGGTGGTGCTAGAACTTACCGAATCGTCGGGCAATCGCCGAACCGTTGGGCGGCCTTTGCTACGAATATCGCTCCCACCAACTACCAGCACAACCCCGCCGCCTGGGCGGTAAACCTAGCTCCGAACTACGGCACCGTCCCGTTCGTCATGGCCTATGGCCGCAAGGATCTGCTGATCCCGCCGCCCTATTCGGGCGATCCGTTGCATGCCATTCTCCAACTCTTGGGTATCTCGGGCGAAAAGCAGACGATCTACCTAGGCAGCAACCGGCCTCACTACTCGCCAAGCTCACACTACCTCTACGTGGACGTGGTCGAAGGAGTGCATGGCGGCCCCTCGGTCGATCCAATGCTCACCGGTCTTACCCAGCTGCTGGCACACGATCCCGTCCGAGAGAAGCGGCCGCGGTGTGCAGCGCGCCGGATTCCCCCCCCGAGCACACTAAACAACCGCGAGACCAAGACAATGTCCCACGCCTGGCTGACTATCGAAGGACTGAGAGATGAGTCCCAATGGACCGATTGCTGGGCTGAATGGCCTACGCCCAATAACCTAGTGATCAACACCGACGGCAACAAGAATCCAGCACTGGAGAAGGTGATCTTCCACCTAGAGATGCACGGTTCGCCAAAAAGCACGCCGCCGCCAGTGGATTGGTCGCCCATGAAGGTCTCGGATAACGTGTCGGCTCTGACTGTGGACTTATCCCGCGGTTGCCCGGCAGCCAAAGTCAGCGAGCCCTTCTGCCCGCGCCCTGGATTTCGGGTCGACGTCAAGACGGGCGCAGCGGGGATGAAGCTGCGTTTGCTCTTCGACACCACGCTTTGGGACCCTTCCTGGCACGTGACGCTCGGCGGCAAAGCGCTAAGCTGTGGTAATGAATACGAGCTGGCGCCAGAAGGGCTGGTGTTTGCGGGACTGCCGGTGGGCCAGTCGACGATACAGGTCGTCTAGGCCGAATCGTTGCCCTGTTTACGGACTAGGCGGGATTGGATAACATAGCATCTACCAGCCGTCAGCCATCATCTTTCAGGCGAGCGATGCTTGATATGCACTGGAGATTCTGTATTGCGTGCTGAGTGTCCGTCATTGGTGGTGCGTGATACGTGGTTGTCGATAGCTGATGGCTTGAAGCTGACGATTGATAACCGAAAGCATAAGGAGGAAAGGATGGCGAAAAGCGTGCGTGTGGAGCGCGACGTGCCTATGGCCGCGCGCGATGGCGTGACCCTACGTTCTGATCTTTACCGGCCCGACGACGACGGGCGGTACCCGGCGATTCTGATCCGCACCCCGTATAACAAGCTGCAGGCGCAGTACAATGATATGTGGCGAGCCGTCGACTTCGCCTTTCGCGACTACGTAGTAGTCATTCAGGATACGCGAGGTCGTTTCGCGTCCGACGGCGAGTTCGGCACCGACCGAGGCGAGGGGCCCGACGGGTACGACGCTGTGGAGTGGGTCGCCTCACAGCCATGGTGCAACGGCAGGGTGGGCATGGCCGGCGGGTCCTACGTCGGCTCCACTCAGTGGCAGGCCGCCGTCCTATCACCGCCAAGCTTGAGCGCGATTGCGCCAGCGATTATCGGCTCCAATCCCAGCGGCTCGCGCTTCCCAGGCGGCGCCCTTACTCTCGACCGCACGGTGAGCTGGTTCCCCTTCATGGCCGTGGACATGCTGGCCAAGCTCGAGAGCCAGGGCAGAGCCACGCCGGAAATGCGACAATCGGTCTACCGTGCGGTGTTCAACATTGAGGAACTCTACAACTTCCTGCCCCTTCGGGAGATGAAGAGTCGGCTCCCAGGCTTGCCCGGGAACATGTTCAATGTCCTCGAGCATCCGTCGCCCGACGATCCCTTATGGCAGAATCAGCCGGGCGAGTGGACATGGGAGACGGTGAAGGTACCGGGACTGCACATCGGCGGCTGGTATGACCTCTTCACCGAGGGTACGATCAACAACTGGGAGTCGATGCGAGCGAAGGGAGGCAGCGCTCGAGCGAAAGAAGGGCAGCACTTGCTCATGGGACCATGGGCTCATGGGACGCTGTTGCCTTCTATTGTCGGCGGCATGCACTTTGGTCCTAGCGCCTCAGGGGCTCCCGGCCAAATTGTGGAGCATCACTTGCATTTCTTCGACCGGTATCTCAAGGACATGGACATAGCCCTGCCGGTGGTACGCTACTTCGTCATGGGCGCTAATAGGTGGCGTAGCGCTGAGACCTGGCCCCTGCCCGAGACAGAATGGCAACGCTTCTACCTCCGGAGCAAAGGAAGGGCAAATACCGCTGCGGGTGACGGCTGGTTGAGTAGAGAAGAGCCTTCGTCTGAACCACCAGACGTCTTTACCTACGATCCGCGCTTCCCAGTCCCGACAGTCGGCGGCCGTAACCTCGGCGCTGGCCGGCTGGTGCTCGGACCATTCGACCAGACTCGCATCGAGCAACGTCACGACGTTCTGGTTTACTCCACGCCGCCGCTAGAGCAAGATCTGGAGGTGACAGGACCACTAAAGCTCCACCTATTTGCTGCCACCAGCGCCCGAGATACGGATTTCGTCGCCAAGCTCACCGATGTACTCCCCGATGGGCAATCGATCAACGTGGCGGAGGGAATCATCCGGGCCCGATTTTGGAAATCAGGGCAGCAGGCAGACCTGGTGAACCCAGGCGAGATCCGGGAATACGTCATCGACCTAGCCGCAGCGAGCAACGTGTTTAAGAAAGGCCACCGCATCCGCCTGGACGTCACCAGCAGCAACTTCCCGGCTTTCGACCGCAACATGAACACCGGGCAGCCGATCGGGACCGATAAGGCAGGAATTCCGGCGGTGCAGACCGTGCTGCATGAGACCGGCCATGCCTCGTATATTGACCTACCGGTCATCCCCGCAAAGATCAACATTCAACGTTGATCTAGGTTTACGAAGCTGAAGCTTGCAGTCGTGTAGGGGCAGTTCGCGAACTGCCCCTAGAGCCGGTCATGTTCATAGCGTCAACTTATTGGTGAAGATCGACAGATGTTGAACGTTCAGACGGAAGGCTCTTCTACGCCTTTGCCACGCCCCACTCACCAAGCAAGACGAACAACTGCGTCCGGTCAATCTGGGAGTCAAAGCCTATGGAGCCAGCCGGCGAGGGTTACTGGGTCGCATCGCTGGAACTGTGAGACGACGTGCGCCTGGCCCACTACGTGGGGGTAGAGGATTCGTGGAACGGCTCGCCGGGGGCTGTGTGGCTCTTCTTCGGGTCCATGGTCATCGGTGGCGGGGAACTGTACTGCTTCGGCACCATCTCATCTCCTTCTGATTCTAGGCGCCTTGCCTATCTTAACAAACTCTTTCTGCCTCTGTTCATCCTGAAAAGACCGGCGCGATCGTGGACATAATGTAGTTATGCTAGCACCTATCGCCTGTTGAATCAAACTGGCATAGGCTCTCCGTAGGCCTGCAAAGGGAGAAGAAAGGGGCATCCCAGCAAGTGGTTGGCATGGATCGTGCTGCTGTCCACGACACGACAAGGGGTCTCTGTGCCCCGGGTGATCAGCCTCTTGTGGCAGGATTGCGAGAAAACTGCGCGGTGGCAGTTTCCAAGTTGTGAAAGTATGGAGGTAAGAGATGGCATCAACAATGGCGAAGCGCGGCGACACCGTCGCCTGGAGTTTCGAGCAGGCCCCGGATGAGGCCTATCTCGGATTCAGCATGGCATCGATCTTTACGGCGATCGGACTCTACCTGACGGGCCATCGGGATCGTGCCTTGATGGTCGGGACGTTAGGCACAGCCTTTGCCATGACCGGACTACTGATCAAATTGCTGGGAACGTCGCGCGGATTGGCGGCCAGATAGGCCGTTGCCACAGGTTGAAAACCTCGGGCAGGTAAGCTCCAGGCCTGGAGCTTACCTTGCATTCATGTGATTGGCGATTAGCGTGAAGTACGGAAACCACCTGATGGCCAGCACCAAATCGGCGCGGTGGTTGGCGATAAGCAAAGGGCTAGCCTGAAGGATAAGCGGGCTAGGGCCTGCATTCCTTTTACCTGGGCTCTCCTTTTCGGCAAGGATCGGGATTTGTCAGTGGTCGTAAGCGTCCAGTCCAAGAATGGGTACCGATCGTTTTCATCCATGATCATGATGGTGAAGAAAGAAGTGGGAGTTTCTGATACCTACTTGGACAGGTGGCCTTTGGCCTACTCTCCGAGGGGGTAAGAAGTGGATTGAGAGTACTGTTTGGCGTTGCTGCCTGGGGTCTTGGCCACGCCACCCGCGATCTAGTGCTGATCAGATCCCTGCTTGCGGCCGGGCACGAAGTGACCATTATCTCGACCGAGCGGGCGATGCAGCTGCTGCAGGATGAACTGGGGTCAAGCTGCACCTTCGTGGATGTACCAGACATTCCTAAGCCGTTGAGCCGCCGTGCCGTATGGTTCTATGTAAAAATGAGTCTTGGCCTGCCGCTGGTTTTTTGGACCTTTTGGAACGAGCACCGGGCCGTGCGGCAGCTTTGCCAGGCCCAACGCTTCGATCGCATCATTTCCGACACTCGCTATGGGGTCTTCATGCGGGAGATCCCCAGTTACTTTCTGGTGCACTCTCTGCGTCAGATCATCCCGGGTCGCCCTTACTTATTGGAGAGGGAAGTAGAACGATCTCAACGACGCCTGCTATCAGGGGGACGCAAGATCCTGATCCCTGACCGAAGAGAGAACGGCCTAGCAGGCGACCTTTGTCACAACCTGGCCTGCGATTGGCAGGGTCGAGTGGAGTACATCGGCATTCTTTCCAGTGTGCGCCGCAGGCCCATGAAACCCGATGTCGACTACTTCATTAGTGTGTCGGGTGCGGAGCCCCAGCGCACCATTTTCGAGGAGATCGTGCTGAAGCAGGCCCATGATCTGAAGGGGAGAGTAGTAATCACCTTGGGCAAACCTGACGTGCCTCCCACGGTGACCGACGACGGACGAGTCGCCGTATACAGCTACATGGACCGCAAGCAGCAAGAGGAGATGATGAACCGAGCCAGGCTGGTCATCAGCCGGTCTGGATATACGACGCTGATGGAACTGGCCGAGCTTGGCAAGCGCGCCCTATTCGTTCCCACAGTTGGCCAGAGCGAGCAAGAGTATCTAGGGGCCTATCACGAGAAGCTGGGTACAATGCACACGGTAACTCAGCCGAATCTGGTGTTGGCCAGAGACGCCGTCGAGGCCGAAACCTATCGCGGCATGCCCCCCCTGCCGCCGACGGCCGAGTCAGTGAGACGATTCCTGGCGCTGATTGGGTGATCGGCTAAGCTCGTTCCTCAGCACCAGCAGCACGAGTCCGCAGACGATCCATACGGCACCTGTCCAGACTAGTCGAAACCCTAGCAGCATCGCCAACCCCTGGCTCCAGGTGTATCCCCACGCTTGGGCCGCGGTCGTGCCACCGGCCTCGACGACCCCGAGGTGAGTCGAAAACGGACTCACCAGCACTAGCGCGAGGGAGAAAAGGTAGATCGTCACTGCTTGCTCGAAGGTAAGCTTCGTTACTCCTACGGCGTGGGCTACAAGAAGGAAAGCGGTTAGCAGAGGCGCCAGATAGACCACGGCCAGTGGCACCACACGGACCAGCACCGGCGGGGTAAAGAAGCTGCGCATCCCCTCCGCAAGCTCGATGAACTCTGGCCCCACCCTCTTCAGCGGACCCAGTTGCACGAGTTGAGCGACCCGGCGTCGAAGCCATCCGATCATGCTGATTGGCAGGACGATGACGGCCGCGATGACGAAGAACGCGAAGATAACCGGCCCTAGCCAGTCCCATCCGGGAATTCCCAGCGCGGCCAGGGTCATAAGGGAAATTGTTGCCTCGATCGCCAGCATTGCGGTTGTGGCCGCCGCGGATGTGGAGAAATCGGCACCCTTGATGCGTCGCAGGATGTAGTTCTGGGCATAGACTCCCGCCGGGATGGGAAGAACCATCTCACCCACGGCGAAGGCAACCACCACTTGACGCCAGGTCACCTCGATGCCAAGCGATCCCAAGAGAAAGTGAAATTGAATTCCCTTCAGAACCAGATAGACAACAGCTAGGCCAAGCGAGGTAGCCATGACCCAGATAGGGATATGCCAGATCCGATCGATCACGGAAGGTAGATCAGAGAGGCCAAACACAACGGCCAGCAAAGCCAAGCTTAGGAGGATCGGCACTAGCACTTTCGGTTGTGTCAGCTTCTGTAGCAAGTTCCCGCTTCCCCAGCATCGGTGATGGGGAGGACATTGCCGCGGTCGACTTCGCCCGAAGGGCGGGGTTTTTCTCTATTCTCCGGCCCCCCGGGTTCTTGTTCCTCTCCCCAGCCGGGCGGCCAGAGAAGCCTACCCCTACATCCATGCGAACGGTAGGCGAGCCTTGCGCTACGCCGTCGATAAGACTATGAGTCCACTTCCACAAGGTGAGGAGTCCGGCGCAATGCGGCAATGTCGGTTGCGCCGATGCAAAACATGGCTATCCTGAGTTCCAGCAGGAACTGTTCCAATCTGGCGATGACGGCCTCCGCCGATTCGGTGGCCGGTTGGAGCAGCGGCTGTGCCATGCCGACGACTGAGGCGCCGAGCGCCAATGCCTTCGCCGCGTCCACGCCATGGCGAATACCACCCGAAGCGATGACTGGTACCTCTCCAGCCACCGCTGTCACCTGACGGAGGGATTCGGCAGTAGGAATGCCCCAAGAGGCGAATGGCGATTGCTCCGTTTCTGCACGCGTCACCCCTCTTGACAACTGTTCCACTAAGTACCAAGAGGTGCCGCCGGCCCCTGCCACATCGATGGCACTGACGCCACTGGCGATCAGGCTGGCAGCGACTTCTCTGGAGATCCCCCAGCCGACTTCCTTCACCACGACGGGCTTCCCCAGTTGTGCACAGGCCTGGGCAATCTTGTCTCGCAGACCTCGAAAGTCCCGATCTCCGCGGTCTTGCCGGACCTCCTGCAGACCATTCAGGTGGAAGGCAAGGCCATCAGCGCCAATCATCTCCACTGCCAGGCGGCATTCGGTCAGACCGAACCCCGCGTTAAGTTGCACGGCACCGAGGTTACCCAACAAGAGAATATCGGGGGCGTATTCGCGCACCTGGTAGCTATAAGCCAACGAGGGATCGATGATCGCGGCTCTTTGCGATCCCACGTTCATCGCTAGTCCGAGATGCTGTGCCGCCAGGGCGAGATTGCGATTGATCTCGGCTCCGAGCCTGCAGCCTCCCGTCATTGCCGAGATGATCACCGGGGCTCTTAGGCGCTTCCCCAACAGTGTACTGGACAGGTCGACCTCTTGCCAGGCGATCTCGGGTAGGGCCTGATGCACAAAGCGGTATCTCTCGAAGCCAGTAGTGATCCCTATCGCTTGGACGTCTTCGTTTAGACAAGTGCGAAGCTGGATGTCTTTCCGGCGCTCCTGATCAGATGGTCTTTGAATCACGGTCTACGCCTGATGCTCTTGATACTCTCGGCAACTGTGACGCTCGGACCCTTCCGGGCAGCCGGCCACGATTGCTGCCATCGCCAGTTCCTCATCGACTTCGGTATCGACGCAGCCGTCCCTGACGAGGGGGATTGTGGCTAGTATGGGCTGGGCATTCCCGTTCTTGGTCATTTTCTGCACGCCTTCCCGGCCCTCAGCCAGTTCCTTCTCACAGGCTATGGCGACGATGCCAAGGGGATGTTGCTCGGACACGAACCGGAGAGCCATGGCTCCGCCCGCGGCGATGCACACCCCCTTGTATCCTAAGGCGAGGGCCTTCTTTCTCAATCGGCCTACCACACAGTCCTCCGTACAATCATCCGGACAGGCAATCCCCGTCTTGAAGAATTTGCCGGGGCAGGTCTCGCTTGGACGAAGACAGTATGAGAGCAATAATACCCTTTCCGATGGCGGAGTGGCGGCTAGGTCTTCATAGAGTTTGTTCATTACAGCGCTTCCTTCAAACAAGTTTGGTAGCGGGCCAGCGCCATGAGGGGGAAGTAGGCTCTGTAGAGGTCGTATCTGAGATAAAACGCTCTTGGAAAGCCAGTGCCCGTATAGGCATCCTCTTCCCACGAACCATCTTCCTCTTGGGTCCGCAGTAGGAAGTCGATTCCTGCCTGCACTGCAGGATTGAAAGCTTCACCCGCGGCGATTAGTCCGATGAGCGCCCAGGCAGTTTGAGACGCAGTACTAGGACCGGCTCCTCTGAGGCCCGGGTCTTCATACGTCTGGCAGGTTTCACCCCAGCCTCCATCTGGGTGCTGCATGGAGAGCAGCCAGGAGATCGCCTGCCTGACATAGCTCTGCCCCATAGACTCGCCCGCTGCTTTCAGTGCAGCCAGAACTAGTCCAGTGCCGTAAAGGTAATTGACCCCCCACCGACCGTACCAGGCGCCATCCGCCTCTTGCGTGCTCTTCAGCCAAGAGATGGCCCGGCGAAGAGAAGGCGAAACGGGTGCTAGATCTCCGAGAAGCTCGACGACATGGGCGGTCACGTCGGCACAGGTTGGATCGAGAGGCGTCATGAAATCGGCGAAGGGAACATGGGCCAGAATCTGCTTGTTGTTGTTCAGGTCGAAAGCGGCCCAGGCTCCATCTTTGCATTGCATGCTCAAGGTCCACCGCAGGCCCCTCTCGATTGCCCGGTTCTTGGCTTCCTCTCGCTCATCTGGGAGCCTCACTTTCTGGAGGGCACGCGCGACGACCGAGGTATCGTCAAGGTCGGGGTACAAGTCATTATCGAACTCGAAGGCCCAGCAGCCCGGTTGCGTTCTTGGGTTCTTCACCTGCCAGTCGCCACCCACCCTGATCTCCTGTCCCAGTAGCCATAGAGCGGCCTGGCGCAAGCATGGGTGGTCTGGCGGTAGGCCTGACTCGCGTAAGGCGATCATCGCCCAGGCCGTATCCCAGACCGGTGAGGTCGCCGGCTGGAGCCGCAGTGTCGAACTGTCTTCCACGATAAAGCCTTCCAATCCTTTCAGGCCACGTTCGATCACCGGGTGGTCTAGTGGATAGCCGAGCGACTTGAGTGCTACCAGTGAGTAAATCCACGGCAACATGATCCCGGCCCAGCTGCCGTCGGCCTCTTGATGCCCGACAATCCATCTCTCGGTACGCCGCAAGGCGAGACGGCGCCCGGGCTTGAATGGAGACTTCTCCCAGAGCTTAAAGAGCGAATCCAGCACGAGGAAGAAGGTTCTCCAGCTAAAGAGGCGATCGACCCTCCCCTGCGAGTAGTCTCTCAGGTCAGGGGGTTCTGCGTAGAGCTCGAAGACTTGGGCGTAGTCGGGCACCCGGCACACTGGCTTGTTGGTGAGGACGACGGTGAGAGCAATAATGGTCGCCCGAGACCAGCTTGCAAACTCATAGACGTTGAGGTAGAACCAGTTGGGTAAGAAGATGATCTCTGGGGGCACCGTGGGCGTCCCGCGCCAGTCGAATTGCCCAAACAAGGCTAGCCAGATCTTGGTAAAGACGTTCGCCTTGGTGATGCCCCCGTTGGCAAGAATGAAGGCCCGCGCCCGTTGCATGAAGGGCTGATCGGCGGAGACCCCTGCCAACTTCAGCGCGAAGTAGGCCTGGATGCTCACGTTCAAATCTCCCGGTCCTTCGTAGAAGCTGGCCCACGACCCATCCGATCTCTGCTTGCTGAGCACGTAGTTGACGGCTTTCTGCTGCCTTTTGGGGTCGACCTTGCCATACATGAGGTACATGAGTGGCACGTAACCCGCGGTGACACTGGCATCGGCTTCGAGTTCTCCCACCCAGTAGCCCTCTGAATGCTGGAGACTCAGCAAGTGTGATTGGGCTTTCTCAATTGCCTCCTGCACTGCCCTGAAGGTGGGCTTAGAAAGTGCAACATCTTCATTTAGCATACCCATTCTCCCTAAACCACCTTACTGCTTTTTCCAACGCTTCTTCTACTGGCGTCTGGGGCAGACCCAGTTCCCGGATAGCCTTAGAACAGTCGAAGTACCGATAGGTGCAGGCTGATCTGACAGCGGCCACTGGGATGCGGGGCGGCCTCTTCCTAGCTTTGGCGACGACGAATTCGTCCAGATAGGCGATTCCTAAAGCAAACCAGACTGGTATCCGGCGCTGGGGTGCCTTTAGCCCGGTGATCTTCTCGAGCAGGCCAAGGATTTCCTTGAAGGTCAGGTTCCTGTTGCCGAGAATGTATCTCTCACCAAGGTGTCCCTTCTCCATCGCTAGGACGTGCCCTCTTGCCACATCGCCCACATACACTAGGTTGAGGCCCGTGTTGACGTAAGCTGGCATTCTCCCGTTCAGGAAATCGACGATGAACTGCCCGGTAGGCGTCGGCTTGAGATCCCCCGGTCCCACCGGGGCGGTTGGATTGACCACGACCAGAGGGAGACCCGCGCGGCTCAGCCTGAGCGCCACCTGTTCGGCCTGATACTTCGATTTTCGGTAGTCTCCGGCCAGCTCGCGTGGGTCTGCGGTCAGCTCCTCTGTACCGAGGCCGCCGTTCCCATCGATACCGATGACCGATTCGGTGCTAGTGTACACCACCTTTTGGATGCCCTTAGCTAATGCGGCGGTAAGCAGGTTCTCGGTGCCTCTGACATTGGTCTCGTACACGTCCTTCGGATCGGGCGCCCAGAAGGTGTAGGCCGCAGCCACATGAAAGAGGCCATCGCAGCCGTCGAGGGCTCTCTCTAGAGAAGATCTATCTCTTAGGTCGCCATAGGCCTTCTCGACGTCGAGTCCAACGATGTTTCTGGTGTTACTTGCCGGCCTTAGGAGAACCCTCGTCCGGTAGCCGCTGTCGACCAGCGCCTTCACCAAGTTCCCTCCAATGAAGCCCGTTGCGCCGGTGACGAGCACTTTCGTTTGGCTGTGCACGCTTCACCTCACAGTTCATGAACGAGCGCGGCGAGGAAGCGGCTCAAGCTTCGTTCAGCCCGCCGCACGTCCTGGCAGATCGCCGGCAGCATTGCCAGCTCGCGAGGATGCGATAGGAAATAGCGGGCCGCGGCTTTGCGACTCAACTCACCCCGGGCATCGAAGAACTGACCGAAATCCGGTAGCCTGCCCTCTGAATCGTCAGAAATGGCCCGTACCGCAAGAAAAGGGATCTGGTAGGAGCCCGCGACTTTAGCCACCCAGTAGCTCTCCATGTCCACGGCAACTGCGCCCACCATCTTGCCAAGGGCTTTCTTCTCTCTTGACCCAGAGACTACTCTCTCGGCGGTCAGGCTATCACCGACGATGAGGTTCACCTCGCCGGATAGTACTCGTACCGCCTGTGAAAGCAGAGCCGCATCGGAATAGCAGGTGATCCCCACGGTGCCCGTGGCAACGCTGAACAGCTTCTGGTACAGAACGATGTCGCCTACCGCCAACCCTGGGCTCAAAGCGCCGGCGAAACCGAAGGAGATCATGCCGTCGACGGGATAGTGTTCCAAAAGAAATCTGGCCGCCACTTCTGCCCTTTCCCGGCCGGGCCCCGTTTGCGCCAGCAAGATGTGCCTACCGCCGAGCATCCCCTCGTACAGTCGGCCAGAAGGCAGCCCGCAGGTCTTCTGCTGCACTATTCCCTTTCGCAAACCCTCGACTTCTTCCCTCAGCGCGCCCAAGAGGGTTAACATCGTGTTTCCCTCCGTCGTCTTCTCAGCCGAAGAGGCTCCATTTGGCCATCTGCCATAACTTTGGTAGACTCTTGCCGATCTCTTCCATGGCACTGGCTTCGAAGCCGGAATGCACCATGCAGTTGGCGCAGCGGGGATCATTGGCTACGCCGTACTTCTCCCACTGGGTTTGGTTCATCAGTTCGTCAAAGGAATCGCAATAGCCGTCGGTGATCAGATAACACGGCCTCCTCCACCCCCTGGGGTTCCTGGTCGGCGTGCTCCAGGGAACACATTGGAGGTCTCGCTTGCCGGTAAGGAATTCCAAATACAGAGGACTGTTGTAGAAGGGAAAACGGTTGCTTTGACCGCACACCGGTTGAAAGAAGCGCACGGCTTCTTCGCGGGATAGGAAGATATCGGCGTCCACTTCTTCATAGCCGAAGGCTGGAGCCACCATAATGCCGTCGACTCCCAGCTTCGAAAGCAGGGCGAAAAGCGCTAGGATCTCGTTCGGATCTGTTCCTTTGAAGACCGTCGTATTCGTCCGAACCTGAAATCCAGCTCGCTTGGCTGCTCCTATTCCTTGCATAGCTGTGTCAAAAACGCCCTGGCGGCCGGCGATCCGGTCATGAGTTGCGGCCAGACCGTCGACGTGGAAGACGAAGCTAAAATAGGGGCTGGGTTGGAAATAGCGAAGGGACCGCTCCAGAACCATGCCGTTGGTGCAAAGATGGACGAAACGCCTCTTGGCGACGATCCCTTTGACAATCTCCCCGATCTGCGGGTGAAGCAAGGGTTCCCCTCCGGCAATGGATACGACGGGAGCACCGGCCTCGTCCACCGCCGTTAGACATTCCTGAACGGTGAGCGCGCGGTTTCCAATGGCGTGGCCCTCCCTCACGCGTCCACAACCGGCACACGACAGATTGCAGGCAAAAGTAGGCTCCAGCATCAACACCAAGGGAAAGCGACTCCGATGGTGGAGCTTCTGCGAAGCCACATATTTGGTCAGCGACAGGGAAAGCTGCCAAGGGAAGACCATCGAAGCCTCCTAAACCTTCTGTTATTTACCCTGGCATCGTGCTCGTCACTCCGGCTTTCGCCGGAATTCAGACCTAACCCCCGGCCCCTTCCCCACAAGGGAAGAGGAGATCCGTCATTCTAACCTTCACGATTGCCATTGCGGCCTTTGCCGGAATACGGGCCCTATGCGAGGCCTGGGCCCTGGCTTTCGCCAGGGTGACAGGGGCATTCCACCATCAGGAGCTTGGCCTCTCCCGCTGTCAATACTCGCGTCCCGCCACGAAGTCCGCGGTCTCTTCAAGGTTCTGGCGACTCCACGGCGACAAGTTGATATTCGCAAGTTGTGCCAGAGCGAGATCACGGTATTGCTCAACCATCTGCTGAGTATAAGCTTCAGCGCGAACGTCGTGCAGGACATCCAAGGCTGTGCTCAGCCCTTGATCGTCGATCACCTCGGCGCAGTAGATATCCTTCAACGCCGCATTGGCCTCCCTTTTCGTATATTCCAGGCCATACACCACCGGAAAGGACTTCTTCTTGCGTCGAATGTCGCTGCCAACAGGCTTACCGGTCCTGACTGGATCACCCCATATTCCCAATAGATCGTCACGGATTTGGAAAGCCAGCCCGAGGTTGCGGCCATACTCTCGAAAGGCGTGTCGGATCTTCTGGTCTTCACTGCCCAATAGGGCGCCCATTTCGGTTGAGCAAGCGATAAGACTGGCGGTCTTTCTTTCGATCATTGCCAGATAGTCGTCTACTCTCACATCTAGGCGGCTTTCGAAGCTGATATCTAGGTACTGGCCTTCGATCAACCGGAGGCAACTCTCGTCGAGGAGGCGTTGAGCCTGCAGTAGCTTCTCGGCCGGCGCCCCGTGACCGGCGAGTCGCAACATGGCCAGGCTAGCCATGACCCTCATGGCCGTGCCGGCGTTTATCGCCTGCGGCTTGCCCCAGATGCTCCAGACTGTCGGGCGGTGATGCCTCTCGCGGTCGTCATCTTGGATGTCGTCGTGAATCAAGGAGAAGTTGTGAACCAGTTCGATTGCCGCTGCCGCTGGCAAGGCCTTACGATAGTCACCGGCAACGGTTTCATGAACCAGCAGGCACAGGATCGGGCGCATGGCCTTGCCAGCGGCGCCTTGAACAGCATTGCCCTTCTCGTCAATCCAACCGAGATGATAGCGCAACATGTCGTACATCGGAGAGTCGCGCTCCGCCAGGACTGTCCTCAGTTCCGCATCGATATCGGTTCGGTATCGCTCGAACGCCAAAGGCAACTTCATCATTCGACCTTTCTCACCACTCTCACTGGTTTCTGCCGGCGAAGGCTAGGGAAGGAAAGCCTGATCTCCTTGGCAATACCCTCGGGGCTGATGCCGAACAATGAGCGAAGCAAGTCGGGGGGGCCGTGTGCGATGAACCGGTCGGGTAGGCCGAGGGATCGCACGCAAACATCGGTAAGTCCGTTGCTGGCCAGTAACTGTAGAACCGCGTTGCCAAACCCTCCCTCGAGAGTGTTCTCTTCGACGACCAGCAACCTCCTGATCTCCTTCGCCAGATTCAGAATGAGGTTCGCGTCGAGAGGTTTGGCAAAGCGGGCATCGGCAACCGCGCATTCAATGCCCTCTTCTGCTAGGCATTCTGCAGCCGAAAGGGCGGCGTAGGCAGCTGGCCCGAGGGTAAGGATGGCCGCCTGTTTGCCGTCTCTAAGCTTCTCGCCTTGGCCAATGGGAATCTCGCGCAGATCACGCTGGGGGGCTAATCCTTGCGCTTTCCCCCGTGGATACCGTACCGCCATGGGACTCCCAACTCTTGTTGCAGTAAACAGTAGGTGACGAAGCTCGTCTTCGTCCCGGGGAGCCGCGACAATCATATTGGGGATGCTGCGAAGGTAGGAGACATCGAAGGCACCCTGATGAGTCTTGCCGTCGTCGCCGACAACGCCGGCCCTGTCGATGGCGAAGACCACTGGTAGGTTGGGTAAGCAGACATCATGAATGATCTGATCGTAGGCGCGTTGCAAGAAGGTGGAGTAGATGGCGACGATCGGGACGAACCCCTGAGAAGCCAATCCAGCAGCCAGCGTGACTGCATGCTGCTCACAAAGCCCAACGTCGAAGACGCGCTTCGGAAACCGACTGGCGGCAGCGGTGAGGCCAGTTCCGTCGAGCATGGCGGCGGTGATCGCTACGACTTTGTCATTTTCCTCCATTAGATGGATGACAGTCTGGCCGAACACTGCGCTGTAGGACGGCGCATTGCTGCCGTTTGGCTCGATGGCCGAGACGCCGTGGAACTTGACCGCATCGGCCTCTGCAGGAGGATAACCCTTGCCCTTCTGGGTTAGCACGTGGATGAGGCAGGGTCGGACTTCGTAGTCGCGTGCTCTGATCAGGGCGGCCTCCAGCTCTTTGAGGTCATGCCCGTCTACCGGGCCTAAGCAGACAAAGCCCAGATCGGCCCAGAAACCATCTGGAATCAAGGTTCTCATGACTCGGCCCTTCACCCGCTTGCTGAAACCCCAGACCATATGGCCGAGTGGCAAGCGGGTTACCGCCTTTTTCGTCTCCGCTTTTGCGATCTCGTATCGCATATCCAATCTGACGAGGTTTAGTGACTTAGAGAGCGCACCAACGCTCGGCGAGATCGCCATGCCGTTGTCGTTGAGGACGACGATCAGCTTGGTGCCCAGCTGGCCAGCATGATTGAGGGCCTCGAACGACATACCGCCGCCCAGAGCGCCATCGCCGACCACGGCGATCACCTGATAGTCATCACCAGCCAAATCACGGGCCACCGCCATACCTAAAGCGGCAGAGATCGCGGTGGAAGCGTGGCCAGCGCCAAAGGCATCGTGGGGGCTTTCCGTGCGGTCGGTGAAGCCCGAAAGGCCACCATATTGCCGAAGGGTTTGAAATCGTTGCCTACGGCCAGTAAGCAGCTTATGGGCGTAGCTTTGATGCCCCACATCCCAAATAATCTTGTCACGGGGGCTATCGAAGATTCGATGAAGCGCGATGGTCAGCTCCACAACGCCGAGATTCGAGGCTAGATGGCCTCCGTTCCGAGCGACCCTGTCGACCAATTCGGTTCGGATCTCCGACGCGAGCTGCTGGAGTTCCTTGTAAGTCAAACTCTTCAGCTGGGCTGGAGAATCGATCTTTTCCAGTATTGTCGCCATTTAAGACTCCACTTGTGATGTCTCTGGCTTGCAGGAACGCCATTCGCCGGCAGAAACGCTGCAAGTAGCATGCCAGCGCTTGATCCTCCGCCTGCCCTTAGAAATGGTAGCACAGGCCCCCGATGGCCGCAACCTGGTCGGGGTGAGATCGTCTCATCCTTGCCAGAGTCGGGCTTCCATGTAGCTTGCCGTCAACTGGTATTGTTCAGAGTCACGTTACGGAGTAAGCGGGTAAGTGAGGTCAGTTCGTTATTGATGTATTTAATCGCCCCGCCTGGATTGGCATAGTTGGCAGAGACCTGCTCAAGGGCGCGAGGCACCCAAAAGCCGCCCGCTTCGCGAGCGATTAGCTCGCCAGATCGCAAGCAATACTCTACGTATTCGTCCAACCTCCGTACCTGTTCTTCCCTAGTCAAGAGCCGCGGGTCTACGTAGAGCCCTGCCTTCGTCCATCGATTCGCCTCTTCCGTGACGTGCTCCAGCAGTCGCGCCTTGGTGAGTATTCCTCCGCCACGAGACTTGATAGCCAGGAGCATTTGACTAGCCAACTGGCTGGCGGTGATTGTCGATTGACCGAGGATTGCCTCTGCCACCCGTGCCGAAGTCTCGCTGGGCGGCAACCCACGAAGGTCCGGGATCTCCGGTCCCACATTCACGAAGGCCCACTGCCGTCCACAAGTCATGAAATCATAAGTGATGGCGACGGGTAAGACCCGCACCTGAACTCGCGGGCGGTTCAGCAATACGTGGAGGCCTGCACGGATGCGGGCGAAACGCCCGTCTCTCGACGCGGCCCCTTCAGGAGCCATCTGCACCGTCTCTCCGCGTTCCAAGGCATCGACGAAGACCTGCAACTGAGATTCGATGACTGCGCGTTCGTGAGGCTTCAGCGCTTGAAACTGGCGCCGAGTGAGCTTAGTCAAACCGTAGCCCTGATGCAATAGAGGGAAGAAGCGACTCTTGAGCGCCTGCTTGATGTACAGCCTCCCTCCCTTTCGTCCAGCCATGTGCTCGAACCGCTCCACCCACGTCGGCTTAAGCACTTGATCCAAAGGGAGATTCCCGAATCTGGCGAGCACATCTTCCAGCACTTCCCCCACTGTCATCTCGGCAACCCGGCGCATGCGATAGGCGCGCAAAGCCCAGAGGACCGGCCTTAGGTCAAGGAGAGCAAGCGGTTCACGGAACAGAGGCGGCCAGCCTTCGAGATAGTCTCTGAGGAAGCCTCTGCGGAAGAGGTCCTCCCTCGTGACGAACAAGGGCATTACATCATTGGCAAAGAGGCCTCGCCGGCCGAAGAGCACATTGGCAATGATCGGTACATCGTCGTCGCGGCGGTGATTGAACACTACTAAGGTCGATGGTGAATGAGTATAGTTCTCCAGGCCGCGTACCTCGATCCGGTAGCTAGCTCGCGAACTAAGGTCAAGGATAATGCCGATCGCTCTCGCAGCCACTTCCCTAAATCGTTCATCCGCCATACCGAGTTTCCTCCGCAAAGATACAGGCTCAGGTTCGGGAATGCCTTGTCGCCACCTAGCGGCCGGTCTCGACCGCGCCAGTGACTACTCGTTTGCAAGACCTGGGCCATGGTAGAAGCATCGGGTTAGCGACACTGCGGCCAGGTACGGTGAGGGATCGAGCAGGCGGCTCTTCCCTTCATAGGGAAGAATATGGTATAAATGAAAGAGATATACTTTGATCTACCTTGAGGAGAGAACCCTTTTGAAGGTTAGAAAAACCGTGAGGCGAGTTCTTTCGTTCGCTTCGCAAGAAGTAGCGGCAAGATGGCCGAAGGCCTTAACCATCTCTAGGCTACAATCTATTTGGCGTGAGATTATTCGACTGATCAAGTACGGCATTGTGGGGCTCTCGAACACGGCGGTAAGCATGGCCGTGCTGAACTTGTTCTTCTACTTGTATCCTCCTGTGACGCCAGCGGCCCTTGTGCTGGGGAGCACGACGGCCTACACCGCAGGCGAGATGAACAGCTTCTGGTGGAACAGAGGCTGGACCTTTGGCGTAAGGGAGCCGAACTGGGGGCATTTCCTCCGATTCTCGGCGGTGGCCGTTGTCTGCACGGGCATTAATGCCGCTCTAGTCTGGGGTTCTTCCGGCTGGCTACTGACACTGTCCCTTCCGGGTTGGCTGCTAAGCAACGCTTATCAAATCTCGGGGACTATTGCCGGCACTGTTGGCTATCTGGCTTTGCGCCTATGGGTGTTCAAGCCGGCCCGCGCCTGACGAAGGCCACGGGAAAGGTTGCCCACGGCTCCTCTTACCGAACAGGTCCATGGGCTTCGCGGTTACTGGGAGTGTCGGCCAGGACCCGCACAGGCATGGGAAAAACGGCGTTGCGCTCCCTTGCTTGGCGTCCGGTGATCGGACTTTCGGTTCGCTGAGAGTACAAGGGAGCGTTGGCTGGCGGATAGACTACTTCTTCGCGACCGGATCGTAGAAGGGCCAAGTCGAAGTGACACGTTCATCTCAAGGGAGATCGTGGGCTCCGACTGTCTGGCTGGGGGAGACCGAGGTGCCAGGGTCCTGAGGAAATCGACCCCCAGCCTGATGAGAGCGGCTATTCCGGTTGCCGTCTTCGGCCTTACGCTGGCCAGGTATAACCCGACCCTCACGCCTAGCCTTTCATATAGCAGCCCGGATGGCAACGAGCCAGTCACCATCTGCTACCGACTGGGGCTGGCCCATCCTTCAGGCTATCCGCTATTCACTTGTCTGAGAAGTTGTTTTACCTTTTTCCCTATCGGCGACGTGGCGCACCGGATCAATTTGATGTCGGCGGTGCTCGGAGCCGGCAGTGTGGTTCTGCTATACGCCATAGCACGGCTCGTCGAGATCTCCCGCCTCCTAGATGCTTTCAGCGCCCTCTTCTTTGCCTTCAGTCGCACGTCCTGGTCGCACGCTGTCATCGCTGAAGTCTACGCGCCGAATCTCCTTGTGGTCGCGCTCGCCCTTCGTTTATCGTAAAGGTGCGCCGCCACGTCGTCCATGAGCCCACGCTATTTGGCATGAGCATGGCCGCCTTCCTGACTCGGCGCTGCTCAATTCCTCTGGATGCCATATTTTGGTGCCGGGGTGCTTCCTTCTTTGACAGGGATGAGACCCGCCGCCTTTCTCCTTGGTCTCTAGTTATAGGTGTTTCTTTCCAAGACAAGTACCGAGGAGGCGTCGTGTTTAGGGGAGTGCACCACGCGGCCTTTGCTATCCCGGATATCGGCAACGCTTTGAGTCAGTTGCAGGCCAGGACGGTCGTCATCCTCCCTTAGGATGAAAATGGAAACCGGGGGCAGGGGCGGTTCGCGAACCGCCCCTACAGGAGTGCAGGCTAATCGAGCTTTCTAAAGCGTGCATTCCTGCCACTCGGGCCGTGCCAGGACAGTCTGTCAACGGCCCTAGCCTACGGTCCATGGGCCAGTGCCACATGGCATTGTGAACAGTGATCGTGCGTACGCGGCATGGGGGTACTGGTCGCGGCCTAGCAATTCTTCTGCGATCGGTGACAAAGGTGGCTGTAGGCGCACGCCTTACAGTGCGTGGTATCGGCGGCCATCGGAAATTGGCCGACGGCGATGGCCCGCAAAGCGTCCTCGGTCTCTGCCCGCATCTGGTCAAGCTCTGCCTCCTCGAACACGAGTGCCAGATCGGTCCCATTCTGTAAGAAATAGAGATGGGCGTTGATCCGGGAAGCCGGTGCACGATAGATCTCACGCACGGCCAAAGCGTAGAGCGCCAGTTGCCAGCGGTAGATCGAAGGCATTCCTGCCGTCGGTTTGCCGCTCTTGAAATCCACTAACTCCCATTGCCCATCCTTCAGACGGTCAAGGCGGTCCAAGCGGCCACGCAGCGTCCCGAAGCAAAGCGGCAACCGGAACGGGTATTCGACATAGGTGGCCGGGCGGGAGGCATAGACGCTGCGCCGGTACTGCGCAATCAACTGCTCGATGCCGACGGACTCCTCGCCCGTACCCGCAAGTTGATCTGGCGTCCGGTTCGGGATATCTTCGCGTCGGGACGAGGTGACCTCGCCCCGACCAAGCATCAGCGCTGCCATACCAGTTAGTGCCTCAAGATACTCCTCATCACGACTGGCATGGAGGTCGCCTTCCAGGTCTTCTGCCCCCGGGTCTGGGCGTAGAGCGGTGGGCAGTCTGCTGAGTTCTTCGATACAGCGGTGAACCGCAAGGCCGATGGCCGCTCGAACTGACGGGCGTGCTGGAAGGTGGTCGACATAGGTGTATCGATAGCCACAGGGACAAATGAGATACTGCAGCAAGCCGGTGCAGGTCAGGTCAACCCTCTTCGTCCCAATAAGCGGCGGACCTTTGGCCGCAAGACTGGCAAGATGTTCGTCTACCTGAGCGCGGAGCACAGTCCAGCGGCCATGACCCTCCTGCCGGATCATCTGCTCCAGCCAAGCGTCTAGAGCTTTCTGATCGAGCAACAGCGCGGCGACGGCCGTCGCGTTCTTCGGTTTGTCAGCCGTAGCAGCGCGTTCGGCGTGCGAGGCAAGGTTCGGGTTGTCGCAGGGGCATTCCTCCTGCCCCAAATCGCTCGCCAGGCCGCTGCCAACCACAAGATCCCAGAAGGGTGAAGCTGCCCGCGGTTTGGCCGTTTTCCCATACCAGTGGGCGCGGCTGAAATAGAGCTGGTGCTGTGCGCGGGTGATCGCCACATAGAAGAGCCGCCGTTCCTCGTCGAGTTGCAGGGCTTCCTCCGCCCTCTTCTGTTCCTCCTGAAGCCGTTTCACGTCTCCCTCTTTGGACACGGCGGAGAGATCGATCCTCGGCAGATAGTCTCGGTCGCCGCGCAGTGGCAAGGGGAGGCCCCATTTCTCGTCCTCATCGCGGCGCGAGGACGGGAAGACGCGGGCGGCCAGGCCAGGGATGAAGACAATTGGGAACTCCAAACCCTTGGCCTGATGCACTGTCATGACCTTCACGGTATCGGTCTCCTCGTCCACCGGTCTGACCTCATCCTCTTCTTCGCCGGCTTCTACGGCATATGCCACGTACTCGACAAAGCCAGCGAGCCCCGCTTCCTCCTCCCCCTCCTCGAACTGTTCTGCCAGATGTTCGAGCTTATCCAGATTCAGAAGGGCTATTCTGGCTTCGAAGTCGGGTTGCGCCAGTAGCTCGCGGCGATAACCGGTGCGGTCGATGATGTGGGCCACCAGCCCGGCGTGCGACATTTCCTCCTTGCCGGCGTCGAAATGCTGCATTTCCTCCCGCAGGCGCGCGATCCGGGCTCTGGCGTCGGCGGAAAGCCCTTCGACGGCCTCGACCTGCGAAATAGCGTCCCAGAGGTGGAAACAGACCTCGCCGAACCTCTCGTCGCCGTTCCGTCCCTGCCTACCATTCTGCTGCCGCACCCAAGCGCCAAGGTGGAAGATGTCGCGGCTGGAAAGCCGCAGTCGCCGCGAAAGCAGAAGCCGCACCAAAGCGAGGTCGTCGGCCGGATCGACGAGCACGCGCAGGTAGGACAGGATATCGCGGATCTCCCAGTGGCGGTAGAAGCCGGTGCCGCCGATCAGGTCGTACGGGATGCCGGCCGCTTCCAGCGCCTGTCCAACCGGCACGAAAAGGCTACGCTTCCGACAAAGGATGGCGAAAGCGCCGTATCCCCGTTTCCTATTCGGGAGATCGCGGGCCCAAGGTTCGAGCTCCTTGATCTTCGCGGCAATCCATTCTCCCTCCCGCCGGTCCGAAGCCGCGAGGTAGTGACCGATGGTGGCCCGGCCTTGCCGGTTGCTCTCGTGGTAGCCCATGGTCTTGGCGTGGCGCGCCTGCACCCCAGCGATAGCAAGGTTCGCCAGATCGAGGATCGGTGGCCAAGAACGGCGATTTTGAGTCATCGGTAAACATGCGACCTGGCCAGGTATGAAGATCGACTCCTGATGGAAACGCAAGATGTTCTGCACCACCGCACCACGCCAGCGATAGATCGCCTGATCGTCGTCGCCGATCACCATGACCTCGGGCCGGGCAGGGTTGATCAGGTCGAGCAAGAGAGCCCGCTGCGCGTGATTAGTGTCCTGATACTCGTCCACGAACAAGAACCGGAAGCGACGCCGGTAGGCTTCCCGCACGTCAGGATAGCGGGCAAAGAGCTGTGCCGGCAAGAGCAGCTGATCGCCGAAATCGATGAGCCCTTTTTCTTGTTTTGCAGTCTCATACCGCCGGTAGGCATTGACCAGATCCTGGATCTGAGCCTTCCGATCGGCAAGGTACTGAACCGCTGCGGGTGCCAGCGCTGAGGGTTGAGGTTCCCGGATATAGCTTTCCAGTCGGTCGGGGTCGATCAAGTGGTCTTTGCATTGAGAGAAGAAATGCAGCAAATGGCTGAAGACGGCGCCGACTTGGCCGGTGGAAATATCGATAGCATCGAAAGTGAGATCGTCGAAGATCGCGGCCAGGAGTTGCCAGGCGGCCGCCGCAGACAGTACGCTAGGGGGCCGGTCGAAGCCGAGGCGGAAGATGTTCTCGCGAATCACCAGGCCGCCGAATGCATGGAAGGTTTTCGCAGTGACCTGCGCCCTCTGTTGTCTTTCTCCCAAGGCACCCAGCACCTGGTCCAGCCGCTCCAGCATCTCTGCCGCCGCTTTGTCGGTAAAGGTGAGGGCCAGCACTTGGTCCGGCCGCGCTTTCCCGGAAGTGATCGTCGCGGCGATCCGGTGTGTGAGCACGGCTGTCTTGCCGGTACCAGCGCCAGCGACGACCAGCAGCGGCGTTGGGCTGTTCAGCGCGGCATGTTGCTCAGGTGTGGGGCTGAAGGTACTCATCGATCAGCAACCCTCTCTGATAGGCGGCCTTCGGAGATGAATAAGGCTGGCACTGGTTCTCGGGGCGGAACCGGCTGAAGCCGGCAGTCTTTCAGCGGAAGGCCCGGCCGGTCTTCCATTTCACACCAGTGCTACTCCGGGCCGCCACTTTCCATCTCCGGACAGATCCATTGGAAATCGCAGAAACGGCAAGGGTCGTTCCTTTTCTTGCCAAGCACGAGGTCGAGTTCGGCCCCGTCAAGCTGGGGAAAGGCCCCAGCGATTGCGCGGGGAGGCGGAAAGCGCTCGGCTGAGATCGCGCCGGCGTATGCCCTAATCCGCAGCCGCAAGCGCTGCCGGCTCTCGGCAGTAGGCGCGTAGCTCCGTTTTCCGTCGGCGCGAGGGCCGATCGCTTTCGGGTAAAGGTAGGTCACCTTCTCTGGCTGGCCCAGGGTCCGCAGACTTGGGTCCTCCTGGCAGGCGAGGTCGTACAGGGCAAGCTGGAGGTCCTCTTCAGCATCGGCGGCGCTCATCGGCGATCCCGACTTGTAGTCAAAAAACTCCAAGCCACCCGAAGGGAGGCGGTCGATGCGGTCGATGCGGCCGCTAATCGTATGGCCGTCGAAGGCGAACCGGAAGCTTCTTTCCACGGCAATTGCCGCGCCCGCCAGGCCATAACGGGCGAAGTAGGCATCAAGCATTCTCTGGAGATCCTTCTTCGCTTGCCGGGCGATAGGACGGTAGCGAAAGTCCTTTTCCACGAAACAGGATTCCAAGAGGGTCTCGAGGGTCTCCCGGGTACGCGGTCGGAAAGCATCAGTACCATGATACCTCTCCAGTACCTGATGTAGCACGTTCCCCTTAGCCAGCGCCGTCCCTTCGGGTTCGCCCAGCAGCCAGTGGACACTAAACTGGTAGGACAGCGGGCAATCTCGATATCGACTGAGACGGGAAGCCGAGAGGTAAAGCTTGCCGTCAGGAAACGGCGGTGGAGCGCCTTCGGTCTCCTTCACGTTCTCCCACCAGTATTCCGGCTGCACTGCCTCGGGTCGCTCACGGCGGATCCAGGCGAGGGCATAGAGCGCCTGAGCTTGCAAGAGCGGCGCTGGCGAGGCCAGCAGCCTGCGATAGTGTGCCACAGCATCGCCGATGTCGGATGGGAGGCGCGCCACCTCTTCGCCAGAAACCACTTCCAGATAGGGATGGCCGGCAAGTCGGTCCAGAAGTCCCGAAGGCGTCTCCGTAGCCTGGCCATCGGTACTGCGGCAGCTGTAGGAGAGATAGAGACCGCGCCGCGCCCGGGAGACGGCTACATAGAAGACTCTCGCTTCCTCTTCGGCGTGAAGAATGGAGCTTAGCCTTTGCCAGTCGCCGGTCTCGCCTGCCCAGGCCTGATTGGGCGGCAAGCCCAGCCTGCCCATGGTTTCCCATACTAGGGCTGGGCTGGGTGAGTCGGGTGACGGCGGCTGAATCGGGAATCGGCCCTCGACCAGGCCAGGCAAGAAGACTACGTCCCATTCCTGTCCCTTGGCCTGATGTACGGTCGTCACGGTAACGCCATCTGCTAGAGAGCTTGGACTAGGCAAATGGTCGAAATGGCCCTCGTCCACCAGAGAGGCCAATTCAGTAAGCGTGAGCGCCGGGTGTTGCTCCTGCAGCTCGGAGACTTCGGCGAGAAAGACGCCGAAAGCGGCTGAGCCCTTGGCACCGGCCGAGGCATCCTTGCGAAAGGCCGGCAAGAGCCGCCAGACCTCCCATAGCAGATTAGGCACGCTCCAGTGAATCTTGCCTCGGAGGTCTTCCAGCCGGCTGAGAAAGTCCTGCAGAGCCTGTCGTACTGGCTCAGGCAGACTCAATTGGTTCACGTCCTCGAGCGTGAGGTGGCCGACTTTCTTATCGGCAGCCGCTAGGGCGCGCTTCAGTTCCCGAAAGCCAAAGGCGGGCAGGCCAGCGAGTGGTGAGCGCAAGAGACGGGTGAACGCTTCGCCATCCTCATCGACGCCACCAAGCCAGCGCAGAAGAGCCGGCATGGCCCGGACGAGCGGCTCTTCGAATGCACCGCGGGTGGCTCTGAGGTGATGAGACACGCTGCGGCGCGCGAGCTCCCGGACAATCATCTTCGCCAAAGGCGCCGCTGTGCTACGGAAGAGGATCGCTATCTCATCAGAAGGGACGCCCGCCCTTATCAGGCTGCTGATTGCCACACCCACCCAGCGGGCTTCGTCAGAGGGATAGGTGAACGTACGGAGGAGGGCATAGCCCTCGTGCCTACTGCTACGGCTCGCTTCCTCCGCTACAGTCGTTGAGGGAATAGCGCTGTTCTCTGTCGTTGCCAAGTGCAGCGACACGCGATCTAGAGGGCCGAGGTCTCCTTGCTCTAGGCGGGAATGCCCGACTGGGCAGGGAGACGTTACCCCTACCGTCACAATTGGCGTCGCTTTGTTCGGTTCGAAAAAGGCCATGCCGGGCCGGGCGGCTGCGACCACCGAAGATAGGCGAATCAGGGAGCGGTGGTTCTGCCTGTCGACGAGTACACGCGCTCCGAACCACTCCGGACACGCTTGAAGGTAAGAAGCGCTGCCATTGCGGTAAGCGTTGATGGCCTGTGCCGGGTCGCCTGCCACCAGGAGGTCGGTCGTTTCTCCTACAAGATGAGAGAGGATTCTGGCTTGGACGTAGTTCGCTTCCTCGAACTCGTCGACTAGGATGTGGCGGTAGAGGTGGCGATAGGTTTCCCGCACGGCTGTGTCGCTGGCCAGTAGACCGGCCACACCGGCTAGCAACTCCGCAAAATCCAGCCGTTGCGCCTCGCGCTGGCGTTGCCGGTACCGTTTGTAGAAAGCGGCCAAGGCCCTCCATTCGTCAACCCCGAGGGCAGCTAAATGGGGCAGATCCGCCTCGTCCCAGCCATTCTCGGCCAGGCTCACTACCCAATCGTGGGCGAGATTCAACATGGTTCTCGATCCCAGAAATGGCCCGTACCTGGACCAATCGGACGGATCCTCATCGGCCAAGAGTCGCCGCAATACCGCAAAATGGCGCATGGTATCGAGAACCTCTGGAAACTGCGAGTAGCCCAGCCGTCTGTAATGAGCCCGGAGGATGATAAGCGCCAGGCCGTGAAAGGTAGTGATTGCCGGCGCGGGGAAACCAGGGAGGCGCCTTTGGAGATAGTCCGAGAGAGCGGAAACGGCCCGGCGCGCGGGAGCAAGGATCAGCACCTCTTCTGGCCGAGCAGCGCCAGTTTCGATCAGGCGGGCCGCTCGCTCGCCAACCACTAGGCTCTTGCCGCCGCCGGGCCCGGTGAGAAAGACGACCTTGCCCGACGCAGCCACAGCCTCTGCCTGTACCGCCGACAAGGCAAACTGGCTAGTCTGTTTTACAGCCATCACGGTCCTCGGCAGCCTGAGTGGGTATCAGCTACCGGTGAATGGTGATCAGGCTGCAGAACAGCCGAATCCACGAACCGGGGTCCGGATGCCATGCAGCCACTGCGAGAGATCACATGCCAGCATGGTAGCGCGGGTTATTATAAGGAGTGTTGGCTGATTAGGGCAAGCCCCGGCTTGCAAGGTCAAGGCATTCCCGGGCCACGGCTCGTTCTCCTTCTTGGCCATGCTACCGCACATAACCAAGTCCCTGGCGAGTCAGGTAAGGAGCTGCCAAGGAAGGGTTTCCTGCTAGGGATAGTGAGCCACTCCCCTCCTTGCTTGACAGATCACACGCACCAGGCTTATATTCGTCTTGCAGGAATCTCCAGTTGGGGGTAGCGCGGTATTGAGTGGGCTGGGAGAGATACTGAGAAAGGCTCGCGAGCAGAAGGGGCTTTCGCTAGAAGAAGTGGAGGCGATTACCAGGATCCGACGCAAGCATCTAGAAGCGTTGGAAAGCGACGATTTCGCCTCGTTACCGCCCGCGACCTACGTTAAGGGCTTCGTTAAGAACTACGCCACAGTCCTCGGCCTGGATCCCCAGCAGATGCTTGAGCTCCTGCCGCTATCTGAGCCGAAGGTCGAGATTCAACCTCCGATGAAGCTGGAGAAACCGCCACGTGGCCTGGGGATTTGGCTTTTTGGACTGCTGACCGTTTGCTTTGTCGGCGGGCTGGCCGCCTATCTTTACAACTACTACCAGAACAATCGTCCGTATGTACCGCCGGACTACGCGGCCATCGTCGTTCCCACGCTTACGCCAGTGCCTACGCCCGAAGGGCTCATTGCGGTGGCCACGCAGACTGTGCCCCCCAAAGCAACAGAGGGCATAGAGGTTAGGGTCCGGGCGATCGATCGAGCGTGGATGGCCGTGTACATCGACGGAGACGCCAGGCCGGTATACAACGGGACTATGGAAATCGGCGAGACACAGACCTTCTCGGGCAAGGAGAGGGTTTACATCCATTGCGGAAATGCCGGAGGCGTCGACTACACCATCAATGGTCAGCGAAAGGGACTGATGGGCAAGCCTGGCGAGGTCGTGCGCTTTGAATGGAGTGTGACCGCTCCCGGCGCAGCGCCGGCAATGCGTACGGTGGCGCCTTCGGAACAGCCATTCAATACTCCTGTGGCGTCGGCCACAATGATAAACCCCACAGTAACCGCGACGGTGGTGACTCCGGCTACGCCCAAACCGGCTACCACCCCTTCCCCTTTGCCAACCCGCACCCCTGTTCGCTGAGGGACTTGCGCGGTAGACGATTGGTCAGGAATGGCAGGATATACGGGATGTGAGGGATGAAGGCAGAGAGATGGATGGCGAGTCAGGCTAGGCCGCCGTGTTCATCCTTCCTCCAGCAAATCCCGTTAGTCTTGACTGGGCCAAGCTCGTTATTCCGGTCACTATCAGTGACCGATGCAGAATTGGATCCTGGCTTTCGCCTGAACGACGAGGACGCGCTCCTGGCCAAGCTTGGCTGACTCTCCCTACTTGCCCATCGTGAGGTGTCATGCTATACTGCGAGACATCTGGGAGTATTATCGCCATGCGCTTCTATATTTCGACCCTTGGTTGCCCGAAGAACGTGGTGGATTCCGAGAGCATCCATCGCGAGCTAGAGAGCCGCGGGCTAACCCCCGTGTTTCGACCCGAACAAGCCGACGTGTTGATCGTCAACACTTGTGGTTTTATTGCGGCTGCCAGAGGCGAATCGCTACAAGCATTACGAGACCTTGCCCGGCGCAAACGCGCCGATCAGCGGTTGATCGCAGCCGGTTGCATGGCCGAGCTCTATGGCGAAGAGATCCGCCAGAAGGTTCCCGAGATCGACGCCCTAGTAGGCACCCGCCATTTGGACGAGATTGTGGCCATCGCCGGCCACAGCGCCCAAAGGACCAGCATGTGTCAAGCCTCCGTACCACAGACCATTCGGCGCCACACGGCCTACCTCAAGATCGCTGACGGGTGCAGCGCATCGTGCGCTTTCTGCGTGATTCCCCAAATTAAAGGCCCATATTACAGTAGGCCAGTAGAGCAGCTAAGGCAGGAGGCTTCTGCGCTGGCCAGTCAAGGTGTCAAGGAGATCGTCATCGTTGCCCAGGACATCACTTTCTATGGGTGTGAAGGGGGAGAACGCGACGTATTACCCGATCTGCTTGTTGAACTCGCGGATGCCGCGCCCGAGGTGGCCTGGTGGCGGCTGATGTACGCGTACCCTGGCCGCGTCTCTAAGCGCCTCATACACCTCATGGCCGAGCATCCACGCATCTGCCACTACCTAGATCTGCCTCTCCAGCACGCCCACCCAGACGTCTTGCGTCGCATGCGCCGGCCGAGCAATGTGCAGGCGACGCGTGATCTGATCGCCGAGCTACGCCGCGTTATGCCCGACATTGCACTGCGCACGACCTTCATTGTCGGTTACCCGGGTGAGACCGAGGAGGAGTTCCAGACTCTTTTGGACTTCATGCGCGAGATCGAGTTCGACCGGGCGGGCGTATTCGCCTATTCTCGGGAAGAGGGAACACCGGCGGCCGCACTGGAGGGCCAGGTTCCCACGAAGGTGAAGAAGGAGCGGGTAGAGCGCGCCATGCTGGCGCAGCGAGAGATCTCCTTGCGGCGCCATCAGTCCTTGGTTGGGAAAGTTCTCAGCGCACTGATCGAGGGCGAAGGACACACTTTGTCGCCCATAGACCACCGGAGGCATCGCTCTAAGCAGTCTTCGGAACGACTGTTAGTAGGCCGCAGCTATCGCGATGCGCCAGAGATCGACGGCTTGGTGCTTTGCCGTGGTGACGGCCGCCCCGGCGACCTCATACCGGTGAAGATTACGGAGGCTTTACCCTACGACCTGGCAGGAGAAGTGGTAAAGGAGAACGTGAGCCGGACAGGAGCAAAGGCGCGATGACCGTGCAAAGCGAAGCCGGGCGATCGTTTGGCGAAACACCCGAGGTGCTTCTCTCGGCTTCGAGAAGGCCTACCCCGATCAGGAGCAGGCCGGCGATTTCCACTTGGCTGAGTCTCTCACGCATTCTCCTAATGCCGGTTATTTCCGGCTTGTTACTGACGACTTGGGTGTATGGCACCTCGCTCGCGGCGGTCCTCTTCATCGCCGCCGCGATCACCGACACGCTGGACGGCTACTTCGCCCGCCGCCAGAGGGTGGTTTCCACGCTTGGCGTATACTTCGACCTCACCGCCGATAAGCTGCTGGTCTCGGGCGTGTTGATCGCCATGGTGGCGATCAGCCTGGTGCCAGCATGGATCGTGATTACGATCGTCAGCCGCGAGTTCCTCATCGTCGGCGTGCGCATGTTTGCCGCCGCGGAAGGAGTAGTGATGCCGGCGGCAGCCTGGGGCAAAGGGAAGACGGTAGTCACGCTGGCCGGCATGGCCGCGCTGATTATCCGCGCGGACCAGGCGAGGGGCGGGCTTGCCGCACGCCTCGATGCTTTTGGTCCAGTCGAGTTGATTGTCTTCCTCGCCTGGCCGATGATGATCCTCGCCGTCGCACTCACAGCGATCAGCGGCCTCTACTACCTGCGAAGGGCCCTGCCGCTGCTGGCGGTAGCCGCGGGACAAAGAGGGATGATCAAGCATGACCAGGCCGACCGAAGAGAGAATCGGTAACCTTCTAACCGCCAGGCATCTGACGCTGGCAGTGGCTGAAAGCTGCACCGGTGGTCTCCTCGGGAGTCGAATTACCGACGTCTCTGGCAGTTCAGCCTACTTCCTCGGCGGCATTGTCGCCTACTCCAACGTGGCTAAGGCCAAACTGTTGCACGTCGACAACGGGCTCCTGGCCACGGCCGGCGCGGTGAGCGAGCCTGTTGCCCTGGCGATGGCCCGTGGCGCGAGGGAAATGCTCGGCGCGGATGTTGCCCTTGGCACCACAGGTATCGCCGGGCCGACCGGTGGTGGGCCAGACAAACCCGTCGGGCTGGTGTACGTTGCGCTGGCGGCTAGCGACTACGAAGTATGCGAGAAGCACATTTGGTCGGGTGGCCGCGTCGAGAACAAAGCGCAGACCGCCGAAGCCGCGCTAACCCTGCTGGAACGGTATCTCTCGGGAACCGCTTGAGGTTGATTAGTCTCTCACGGCGCCGGTGGGCCGGCTGGACAGGGGCGGCAGTCGCCCTGATCTGTTGCTTCACCATCCTGTACCGGGCCACACCGGCCAGGTGGCTCACGTTGCACGGCGAGGCCTTCCTCGCGCAAGGGCGGTATACCAGAGGGCTCGCCCAGTACGAGCAGGCGGCGCTGCTGAATCCGGTCGATCCTTCTCTCCGCGTTCGCCTCGCCAGGCTCTACGCTGCCAAACAGAACTTCAGCGTAGCCAAGGCTCATCTCGAGCAGGCGGTGCGACTCGACCCCCAGTATTTGCCGGCCCTCATCCTGGCTGCCGAAATCAGCCAGCGTGAGGACCCGGGCGCGGGATTGATCGCCTGGCAGGACGTGCTGGCGGTCGATGCTACCAACAAGGTGGCTCGCCACGGGCTCGGCGAGTGCCTAGTGGCCCTCGCGCACTTCGACGCCGCAGAAGAGGTCTATGCCTCGTTAGCTGGAGAGGAGCCGGAAGATGACTCCGCGCTTCTGGCGCTTGGCCAACTGGAAAGCATCTCGCAACCGGAAGCAGCCCTAACTCACCTGCGCCTTGTCGCCAAGGGCAAGGACCAGAACCTCGCTGCGCAGGCCGCCGAACTGCTGAGCACCATGGAGCAGGCGCAAGGCGAGAGTGACCTTGCGTACGCGGCAGCGCTGATCGGCTCGGCCCTTCTCCGTCTCGACCAGCCCGCACTCGCCCAGGCGGCCTTTGCCCAAGCCGTGCGGTGCCGGCCCGACTACTATGACGCGCTGGCTTACGAAGCGCTAGCGATACAGGAACGTGGCCAAAACGGTCCAGCCGAAGCTCTCCTGCGCGGCCTCCTACGCGAGGTTCCGGACCATCCCTTGAGCCACTACGTCTTGGCTCTGACGCTCCGCGCTCAAGCTCGTCTGCCGGAGGCGGTGGAGGAGTTTCGTCGCGTCATCGCGTTGAGCGGGGACGATCCGACGTTACTGTCAGACCTTGGTCAGACCTATGCCATGGCCGGAGACGTTGCCGAAGCCGAGGAGCAGTTTCGACGCGCCGCCTCGCTGCGCCCCGGCGGTTTTCAGGAGGTACTGACCCTAGCGCACTTCTATCTGGACCGGGGCTTCCGGGTGGACCGCGGTCTGGAAGCCGCCTCCGTGGCGGTCGCCCTCCGGCCAGACGACGCGGAAGCGCTGGACCTGCTGGGCTGGGCACTCCACCTCAACGGGCGCAGCGCGGAAGCCAAGGTCACCCTCGAAGAGGCGCTGAAAAGGGCACCAGACCTTCCTGCCGCCTTCTATCACCTGGGCGTGGTGTTGGAAAAGATGGGAGACCGGCGTGGCGCCGCGGCAGCCTACGAGCGTGCCGTCGACCTCGCCAACGCTGGACCAATCCTGGAGCACGCTTTGAACGCTCAACGGTCCCTCGTTCGTTGACCGCTTCCCAAGCGCTGTGCTATGCTTCGGCGGCCGAGGACTTAACCTCAACATGCATTCTTATCGTCAGGTTTGATGGTAGCGGTCGATATGGGGTCGTTTCTGGATTCCAACGAAAGCCGGAATGACGGGGACGGGGGCCTGGATTGCATCCTTCTGCAGAAGGACCGGAATGACAGACCGCTCAATCATCACATGCTCAATGAGAAGTGGCTCTTGGCGGTCATTTTGGCCGCCTTCGTCGCGCTGGCCACTTACTACAGTGCCGTGACGCCGCTCGGCGAGGCCCCGGACGAGGTTCCTCACTATCAGTTCGCCCGCTACCTCTCCCTCCACCACTCTCTGCCACTTGGCGATGAGGCGGGGAGCGAAGGGTTTCAGCCACCTCTGTACTATGCCATGGGCGCGCTGCTCACCTTCTGGGTGCCTGAGGGAGACTACGTCGTCAAGGCCAACGCCGATTTTTCGCTGGGCCGTCCCGAGACCAGCAAGAGCGTCCTGCTGCACACGCGCGCCGAGTCCTTCCCTTATCAGGGAGGCGTTCTGGCCTGGCATCTAATCCGGCTTCTGTCCGTGGCCCTCGGCGCAGTTACGGTGCTAATGACCTTCGGAATCGCTCGGGAGACCTTTCCTAAGACGCCTAGCTTGGCGCTGGGAGCAGCCGCGGTGAACGCCTTCTTGCCCGGATTCGTCTTTATCAGCGCCGCAGCAAACAACGACAACCTCGTCACCACGCTATCCGCCGCAGCGACGCTGCAGGCGATCCGGGTGGCCAAGGGACGTACTGGATGGCTTTCAAACGCCGTGTTGGGACTACTGATCGGCCTCGCGGTTCTGGCGAAAATTAGCGCATTGATCCTTCTGCCTCTCGCGGTGCTCGCCGTCCTAGTGGCGGCGTGGCAGAGCCAGCTTGATCGCCGCGCAGCGATGCGCTGCGCAGTATCGCGCTTGGCTCTGGTGTGCCTCTTGGTGGCTGCTGTAGCCGGTTGGTGGTTCGTCCGTAATCAGGTCGTGCATGGCGATCTCCTTGGCTGGCAGTTCAAGTTGAACATCTCTGACGTCAGACAGGCGCCTCCTAGTGCCGGCGATTGGCTGCACCTTGTTCAGGGGCTGTTCACCTCGTACTGGGGACGCTTTGGCGGCGCTGTGCAACTAAGGATGCCGGCGACTCTGTATCTCATGCTGGCTGCGCTCAGCGCCTTAGCGATCGCGGGCAATGTGCTCTATCTGGTCAGGCTTTGGCGTCGTCAGAGCATGCCGCCCGTCTTGAGCGCCGCCGTTCTGCTCGGTGCATTGGTACTCCTGCTAGGGGGTTCTTTCGTTCGCTGGAGCACTGCCGTGCTAGGCACCGATCAGGCGAGGCTGCTCTTTCCGGCGGTCAGTGTTTCGGCCATCCTTATCGCCGGTGGCCTGTCCGAGCTACTTCGTCGGTGGCGGCCCTTCGTCCTTGGTAGCTTGGGCATTGGTCTGTTCCTGCTGGCGATCGCCACGCCATCGCTGTTCATTGTTGGTGCGTTTGCCTCTCCACCTGCTCCGACGCAGGAGGAATTGATCGCTGCAGGCACTCCGGACGACATCGTCTTCGCTGGCGACATCAGGCTCATGGGAAGCCACCTCGACGCAGATGCCCGGCCGCCAGGTCAGGATCTGGCGATCGACCTCTATTGGGAAGCCCTAGAGAGGCCGGACGGCGACTACTGGCTAACCATCGAGCTCCTTAACCGTGATGGGACAGTGGTGGCGGCCAAAGATGGCGCCCCCTCGGCCGGTGCCGTCACTACCGATCTCTGGCGGCCCGGGCAACGCCTGGCCTCTCGCCACTACCTCCTTTTGCCTGCGACAACGGTACCAGGGCGCTATGAGGTCCGGCTTTCCCTGCATCGCTTTGGCGAGACCAAACCGGCCCTCCTGACGGTGTCTGGTCGCAACCAGACGGAAGGCGAGATCGTCATAGGGGATGTGCGAGTGGGCGAGAGGGGAGAGGCTATACCTCTGGCCGGACAAGTGGGAGTAGGCGCGGCCTTTGGTCCGGGCATCACTCTCATTTCTTACGGACTGGCCGGAGAGCAGGATGGCATATATGCGCCGGGCTCGGCGATCCGGGTAGCACTGCGCTGGCGGCGTGAGGCTGGCGCTCTGCCGCCCACGGACTACACGGTATTCGTACACCTGGTCGATCACCACGGCAAGTTAGAGAGCCAAGCGGATGCTCAGCCTCGCGGTGGCCGCTACCCCACCTCCATTTGGGTGCCGGGAGACACCGTGGACGATCAGTACACTGTGCCAGTGCCGAAAGACGCACCGCCGGGGGAGTACATGGTAATGGTCGGTCTATACGAGGCCACCACCGGTCAGCGTCTGCCGGCAGTCGGGTCAGACGGACGAATGGTCGGTGATCAGGTGCTGCTACAAAGGGTTCAGGTGAAATAGACGTGCGGACGATTCATCGCAAGGGCGCGCCTCTGGGTCGTGGAAGATGTAGCCTGCGGCGAAACGCCCACCTAACGGGTGTGGCTACAGGTTACGGGAGGGAAGATAGGCGCAGGCTTCATGCCTGCGTGGCACCACAGGTGCCCGGAAGTTCGCCGCCGGTCCTTCCGCAGAAGGACACCTCTAAGACGGGTTTTGCACAATGTGGGGCCGGCGCAGGTTGGGGAAGGAGCGGCTGCACTTCGCGGGGATCTGGCGAGCGAGCGAGATGGGACGTCGCCTTTTCTCTCCTCGTACTCCTAATGCTAGTCCTCGGTCCCCTAGGGTGCGGACCTGGCTCGGAGCCGGGGTCGGGGGGCGGAGCCCAGCTTTTCGCGCTGAGCTTCCCGGATATGCCGGCAGAGGCGACCATCGATGGGAAAGGGGTACCTCTGCTCCAGCGGACGCTGCGGTACGGAGCCCAAGGCGAGCAACGAGTGTTGTTCTCCGAGGCGGTAGAAGTCAGCCCGGTCGGAACGGACAAGCCCCTGGCGATGGACTTCACCACTTTGGAGCCATTCTCCTCGGTCGGGGCACTGATCTGGACTGACGGCGACACACGTAGCGTCGCCATGCTCACCTTGAAGGATGAGCACGGGCGGACGATTGCTTCGACGGTCTTCAGTCGTTTCCCGGATCACTCTTGGCTCGACCTGCGCTTCGACGTCCAGAACCCTGGAAGCTACCGTCTAGAAATGACGCGGAAATCGGAGGCACTGTTGGGTTGGTGGGGCAAACGGATCGCGGTCCTGACAGCGACGCGGGAGAAGATTGAGGCCAGTAGTTTACCATTCGCCATTGAGAACCCTCCTCAATATACGGGTCGTACGGTGGAAATCCCGGCCGGCTTTCGGGCGCAGCGGCTTCTGTTTCTCGGTGGCTTGAGCTCCTACGACCACGGCGTCGGCTGGTGGGGAGACTACGAAGCACAGCGCGACTCCGGCGACCGGCAGTTCATCGGCGATCAGGCAGGCACGTTGCAGGTGGTCTATGATGACGGCAGTGCGGACAACATCCCCCTGGTTTTTGGGTGGAACCTCTGGTGGTACACCGACTACGATTCCACGGCAAACGGTGGACCACATCCCGAGCCTTTCCAGTCCGACCCCCAGGCGGCTGCCATCCTACGCCGTGCTTTAGTCCTACAGGACGGCGTGCCGGACCCGCTGGCCCGCTACTTCTGGGTCTTTCAGCCGAGAAACCAGACGATTAAGACGATTCATTTAATCGACAACCCTGAGAAGCAAGGTTTTCCGGTGATCAGTGCAATTACGGTATTGACGAATAACCCCAGCAGCAACCTGCGTCCGCTGGCGGGCGAGCATCTGGCTGCGGTCTCGAGCGTCGACCGCCTCCCGGTGGTCACGGCAGCAGATGCCACCCAGAAGCGCTTTGCAGCCAATTTGCAGTCACTGCGGCAGATTCTTTACACCTCGCCAGCTGTCGTGCAGAAGGACGGCTCTCGGCTACAGCCGGCGCCATCAGATCGGCTCGTATTCCGCGGCGATGCCGCGGCCAATATCCTCACGCGTGTCTACGCCGAGAACGTCCCCGACCTGCTGTCCAAGTTTGGGGAGCAAGGGAAGTTCCACACCTCGAGTCAGGGTTCGACGAATTGGGGCGGCTATCAGGGGATCGGCACCTGGCGCGACGGGCGCGGGCTCTTCTACGAGCAGAGTTGGTCGCGCGACATGGGACGCAGCGTCCTCGAAGCGACGCGCCTTGGCTTCTTGGACCAGGCGATTGAGGCGTTACACTTCGCCGATTCACACCTCTATGACCTGCCAAACGCCTTCCCCAACGTCAACCGCGACGGACAAAAGGTCCCTGCGCACTGGGCCACCATCGTCGACGACCCGATGTACCTCGACGCCGATAACCGGCACGATGGCAATCAGGAGAACGATGGCCACGGATTGCTCCTTCTCGCCCACTACGCTGTGTGGCAAGCCAAAGGGCGCGACCCGGCCTGGCTGAACGATCGCTGGCCGATCATTCGCGATGCCGCCGATTGGTACCGCTTCCAGATGGATAACCCTTCATTCTCCCGGGCAAAGGACGTTCTGTTCACCGAAGGGGAGTCGGCGAACGGCCAGGGATACGACGTCTACAGCAACTTCATCGCCATGAAAGCGCTAGAGAAAGCCGCGGAGATGGCCGAAATGATGGGCGAGGTGCGTCAGGCCTGGCAGTGGCAAGCCTTGGCGCGGCGACTTCGCGATGGCATGCTGCGCAGCCTGACGGTAAGCGACCCCAAATTTGGCGCCACGTGGAAGGTCACGGCGCTGGACTGGACCTACGGGCATGAATCTCTCGCGCCGCTCTTGATCGGCGCCGATACCGACGGGTTCGAGCTCGACCAGACCGACGCCGTGCTGGACCAGGTGACCCATAATACCTACTTGCGCCAGCTCTCGCAACCCTCTGGGGTCTTCTCACCTCGCTCCCTTGGCTACGGGCAGAGCTTCATCACCCAGGCGGCACTTCTCGAAGACGACGTCGAAAACTACACGAAGGCGTTGGAGGCACTGGCTAGCTACATTTACTATCCGGGTCACGAACCCTTCCTCGTGCCCGAAGGTGTCGCAGTGCACCCGTCGGGCGATTACTGGTATCGCACGGGCGACCTCGGCAACGCCGTGCATCAGGCGGAAGTGCTGAAGACCTTAGCGATAGTGGCCGGCGTCGACAGCCACAGCCTTGACGTAGTAAAGCTGCTGCCACGCCTGCCCTTGGGATGGACGGGCATCGACGTGAAGGACTTCCCTCTGACCGTCACTGCGAGTTCACTTTCGTATCACCTCGAAAGAGGCAGCCGGTATGTGGGCATGGATATTACCGCGAGCAAGCCGATAGCTTCGCTGTCGGTGCGGCTCGGGCCCATACCGAAGGACGCCGGGAAGGTGACCGTGGAGATGGATTGCCCGCCGGCAAGCACCAGCGAGATTACCATCGGCAACTGGCGCTGGGTGTGGGTTTCCGACCTCAAGGATATTAGCACGGCGACCGTGCGGGTGGTTTGGTGAGCACAGGTTCCCTGCCTGCGCCGGACGTGCAAACCGGTCGCATTTCTGGTATAATACTTGCAAGTACAAACACTAAAGGTCGATTAGCAACCGCCTGTGGGCGGCTTTTTGTTGCTCCATCACGGACCAGAGATGGTACGCTCATTTGCGGGGGAGATGTTTTCTCGCCCAACCAGCGACGGACCGTGTCTCAGGGATGGAGCCAGAAAAGGAGACACAATATGATGAGAAGGAACACGACGCTGGCGCGGACGCGGAACATCGGCATCATCGCCCACATCGACGCGGGAAAGACGACGACCACTGAGCGCATTCTTTTCTACACCGGTCGCACTCACAAGCTCGGCGAGGTGCACGAGGGAACGGCCGTGATGGACTGGATGGCGCAGGAGCGAGAGCGCGGTATTACGATTACAGCAGCAGCCACCACCTGCGAATGGGCCGGGCACCAGATCAACATTATCGACACTCCTGGCCATGTCGACTTCACAGCTGAGGTCGAGCGTAGCCTGCGCATTCTCGACGGCGGGTTGGTCGTCTTCGATGCCGTGGCCGGTGTGGAACCACAGTCAGAAACGGTTTGGCGACAGGCCGATAGATATGGTGTGCCGCGCATTTGCTTTATCAACAAGATGGACCGTGTGGGCGCCGATTTCTGGCGCACGGTCTTAATGATTTCGGATCGCCTAGGGGCCACGCCGGCTCCCGTGCAGATCCCTATGGGCAAGGAAAGCCAGTTCAAGGGAGTGATCGATCTCCTGGCGCACAAAGCGATCTTCTTCACCGACGAGCTAGGGGCTGAGCCGCAAGAAGCGGAGGTCCCAGAGGAGTACCGAGCTGAAGTGGCCGAGCGCCGACATGCTTTGGTCGAGCGCATCGTCGAGACGGACGATGACCTCCTGATGCGCTATCTCGAAGAGGGCGACTTGGACGTCGAGACCCTCCGACAGGCGCTGAGGCAGGCTACGCTCGATAACAAGCTGGTACCTGTCCTGTGCGGCAGCGCCCTGCGGAACAAGGGTGTCCAGCCGGTGCTGGATGCCGTAGTGCACTATCTGCCCTCGCCGGACGATGTGGGGGTGATCGTTGGCACCAATCCGGGTACGGGCGCTGCCGAAGAGCGCATGGCGGACGACCAAGAGCCGTTTGCCGGCGTAGTCTTCAAGATCGTGGCCGATCCGCACGTTGGGCGCCTGGCCTACCTGCGCGTCTACTCCGGACGCCTCCAGTCCGGCGCGATGGTGCTCAACAGCACTAAGGGTCAGAAGGAACGCATCGGCCGGCTGCTCAAGATGCACGCTAATCACCGGGAAGAGATCTCCGAGGTGAGCGCGGGTGACATTGCCGCGATCATCGGGCTGAAAGAGAGCCGCACAGGCGACACGCTGTGCGACCAAGAGCACCCGATTGTTTTGGAAGCGATCCGCTTTCCCGAGCCGGTGATCAGCGTGGCGGTCGAGCCGAAGACCAGGGCAGATCAGGACAAGATGGGCCTCGCCCTTTCCCGCCTGGCCGAAGAGGACCCGACCTTCCGCGTGCGCACGCAGCCAGATACGGGGCAGACGCTGATTTCCGGGATGGGCGAGCTTCACCTGGACGTTCTCGTGGAACGCATGCGGCGCGAGTACAGGGTCGAGGCCAACATCGGCCGACCGGAAGTGTCGTATCGAGAGACGATCCAGTCAGCGGCCAAGGCCGAAGGGCGCTTCGTGCGCCAGAGTGGTGGACGAGGTCAGTACGGCCACGTCTGGCTGGAAGTCGAGCCAGGAGAGCCTGGTACGGGCATCGCCTTCGAAAGTCGCATAATCGGCGGCGTGGTGCCCAAGGAGTATGTGCCAGCCGTCGAGGCTGGAGTGCGGGAAGCCGCGGAAGCAGGAGTCTTGGCCGGCTACCCGCTGGTCGACGTCCGGGCAGCCCTGGTCGACGGCAGTTATCACGAAGTTGACTCCTCGGAGATGGCCTTCAAGATGGCCGGCTCTCTTGGCTTCAAGGCCGCCATGCGCAAGGCCGGTCTGAAGCTTATGGAGCCCATCATGCGGGTTGAGGTGCTCACGCCTCAGGAGTTCGTGGGGGACGTCATGGGGAATCTCACCGCGCGCCGTGGCCACGTGGAAAGCCTTGAGACCCACGGCAACGCCCAGGTCATTCGCTGTCTCGTGCCACTGGCAGAGATGTTTGGCTATGCCACCGAATTACGTTCGCTCACTCAGGGGCGAGCTACTTATTCGATGGAGTTTGCCCGCTACCAGGAGCTACCGAGCCGGCTCGCAGATGAGATTATCAGCAGGAACCGGTAAGTATTCCTTTGTCGAACAACTATAGAGAGGGGCAAGCCAATCAGGCTTGCCCCTCTTGCCGTTCCTAACAGACAACGCCCTCAGGCGCTCTCGGGCCGGATATCCTGCTCATGCGGCAGCTCTGGTACAACTTGCTGATAGTGAGCAGCGACCCTGTCGGGGTTCAACTCCACAACCACCTTGTCAGGCAGGACTTCTAGGATCTGGGTGAACGGGATGTCAAGGATCTTCTCCCCCGTGGGAACGCTCTGCTCCACGCGTATGTAACCGATACCAACGGTCATGCCCACGTTGGGGACGTCCCTGCATACCTCGGTGATCGCACCGATATTGCGATCCAGCATATCGTAGACCGGCATTCCTTCGCGAACCTGATCGATGTTTATTTCAGCCATATGGTTCCTCCAATCCTCCTCAGCGGAGGTTTGCCGTGGGATCACGAAGTAATAGCAAGACATATGCCCGGCTTGTGCAGAGGCAGACATGCGGCACGGATGATGCTGATCAGGCGTGAGAGCCTATCCGGTCACGAGCTGGACGACCAGATGGGAGCCTGACCATGGAAATCGACATTGGCGCCAGAGTATTCTCCGCTGACGGAAACGAAGTAGGACAGGCCAACCGGCTTGTGGTGAATCCTAACACGCGCGAGGTCCTCGAAATCGTGGTGCACAAGGGAACCTTCCTCTCCCGTGATATCACCGTGCCTTTTCACGCCGTCCGAGAAGCCACCGCAGGCCAGATTGTCCTCAACCTCACGGCCGAGGGAGTGCGCCAGCTCCCAGACTTCGTCGAGGAGCTTTATTCGTATTTGCCTTCACAACAGAATCAGACAGGCCTCTTCGTGTTTCCCGAACTGCTGTACCCTCGGACCTATGCCTTCGATGCGACTCCTGTCACGACCCTGAAGAGTGCGCCGCCTGGTTCTATTGAACTGACCGAAGGCGTCGAAGTGTATGCTGAAGACGGGAAGGTCGGGGTGGTCGACGAAGTATTGACAGATCCTGACAGTGCACAGATCACAGCGTTCGTGGTGCGCAGGGGCCTTCTTCTGACAAGAGATATCGTCGTGCCGATCAGTATGGTGGAGCACGTCGATGCCCAGAAAGTCGCGTTGAGAGTTACCAAGGACGAGTTGGAAAAGACTACGATCAACTGCCAGGACCGTTGGAGCGCCGGGCCAACCGGGCAAACGGTGAATGGCGAGGTGGAGGAGCACCGTCCGGAGAACAACATCCAATAGATTAGCCTACTGAGCCATGCCATACTGAGTCGAGACTGAATGGGCTTCCCATACACGGCTCGGCAGCAGGAAAGCTCGGTCGACTGTTAACGGCTCGGACTAGCGAGGATCAATGGAAGGTAGATACGGTTGCTTTCTGGGGTCGTGCCGGGTATGGTGAACGTCGACCCGCAGATGTAGACCCGCACGTCATCGATCCACCAGCCGATGGCGGGACTGATGTTGCGTGAGTTGGTGCCGATACGAAAGCGGAACCGGGCGTTCTTGCCGGCCAGCGAGCCGAGGTCGAGCCGGGTGGAGATGTAGCCGCTGCTTTCGCCGGTGAAGGCCTGACGGCCCGCCAGAGGGTTATCGGCATTTGGACCGGCATAGATGGCCCCATTGTAGCCGTTGGAAGTCACTAGCGGACCTGCATCGCGCCAACTGACGCCGCCGTCGACGCTGTACTCGATTACTCCGCCATCGTACTTTTCTGTTCCACCGGCGTCGGAATCCTCAAAGGCGAAGGCCTGCTGGAAATCCAGGTACGCCGGAATGCCGGCCGGCAGTACCAGATCCGAAGCCATGCCAAAATAGGAATCGCTAGTGGTGTTCAGATCATAGCCCAGGACGCTATACTGGCCACTCGTGGCATAGCCAGTGGTGTAGTGCCAGGCATCAGTCCCGATTAGTGCTCCCCACACCCAATGGCCGCTGTTGGGATCCTCCATATCATCGACGAAAAGATTGACTGGCGTCCCCCCAAGGGGACAGACGGTGGCCTCCGGTGCCGCGCACATCGCCGGCTGGCGATTCATCTCCGTGGCCTCCACCGCATTCCGTACTTGCTGGCAATCGGAGGCGGTGATGCCCCTCTGGCTCAATAGATTGGTGCAGGCCTGCGGCAGAGCATCATAAAGGTCCTGGTAGTCACTGGCCGAAGTCAGCAGGTTGGTCTGTGCTTCGTAGAAGATAGCGGCGGCCTTTGGGATGCCGATCCCCTTGACTTGCCTGCCGTTGAAGGTGCCACCATCAGTGATCAGGTAGGCTGCCTTATTGGCTACGCCGCTATTGTAGTGCACTCCGCCGTTGTCGTCCTCCCCGCAGTAGTACAGGGGGCTAGTCATACGGTCCGGCTGCCGGTAGTTGCAAGGCGGCCTGCCGCAAGCACCGGGCGGGTTCGGCGGATCTTGCAGGTTGCGAATAGCACCTTGCGGGAGATCCTCGCCGTGCAGCCAGCGTACGGCGTCCGTATCGTTCCCCTTTCCGTTGGTCAAGTCGACGAACTCGCCGAAGATGTCGGACAAGGCCTCGTTGATGGCACCTGACTGCATATAGTAGAAGAGATTCGATTCGAAGCCAGTCACAGCGTGGGTCAGTTCGTGAGCCACCACATCATCGCTCACATAGCCCTGGCCGTAGAGAACCTGGCTGCCGTTCCAGAAAGCGTTGTAGTAGGGACAAGGGGAATCCGGCGCGCAGTAACGTACGGTCGAGACAATGGACATGCCCCGTCCATCGAGGCCATCGCGTCCGAGAACGTGCAAGTAGAAGTTGTAGGTGTCTCCGGCATAATCATGGGCCAGGTCGATCTCGGCGTCGCCAGTGGCCGCCTGTCCCTCGGAGCGCCGCAACATCCCAGGAATGGCACTGCTGTTCCCGGCATCGAATGTTTGCCGATATAGCGAGGCATCGGCTTGGTTGAAGTGTAGCACTACGGAGCCGCGATGGGCGTCGATCAGCACCAACTCGCGAATAGGAAGCAGGGTCACGGGCCGTATCTCCGCCAGCCAAACGAGAGAGGTCGAGCTTCGGCCGGGCCAGCCGAGCAGTTGGGGATTGTATAGCCAGAGTTGGGGGTCGTTGGCGATCAACGTGTCTGATCCTAGGCCATAGTCTCTAGCTACCAATTCGATGGCCTGCCAGCGGGCAATCTCCCTATCGATGGTTGGCGCGATGTCCACCTGCGCTTCAGGCAGCACCTTGCCGGCTGCGGCCAGCAGGTTTCTCGCCTCATCTAACTGCAGGAGCAACTCACCACCGAGCACTGGCACACCCCGATAAACTTGCCGGAAACGCGTCGCCGACCGGCCACTGCCGATTCCTTGGCTGCGCATCAAGACGAGCTCCTGCTCTGGGTTGGTCAGTCCAAAGAGGCTACCATAAGCTTTTAAGAAGCCTCGCGCCGCCTCTTCTGGCGTAGCTGTCGACGCTACGGCACCTGGACGAGGAATAGCCTGCAGGCCGTCGGTGCCGATGAAGCGCACCTTGCCGGTCGCCGGGTGATATGAGATGTGCAAGCTGCCTCCGACAGCCTGCCGCAGTCGGTCGAGCGGGTTCTCCCTGGCTGGAGACGGATTTGGTGCACCGGCAACGGTCTGGGAGTGCCGACCCGCCGCGGCGTAAGCCAGAAGCAGAATCACCGTCACTCCCACGACGAAGAGAGGAAAACGCCTCGCCCTCATACCTACCACCCCCTTATCATTCTTAACCTCCTCTCTTGATCTGTAAATAATGCTTATGGGGAGCCAGGCTAAGAAGAGAGAGCAAGATAGGTTGGTTGGGCGCTGTGTTTGCACGACCCTGGGCTCTATTGTAGAATAGCTTTCGCTTCCAAACGCGGTGATAAGGAGACAGGTTAGGTTTGCTGGTTGAGATTCCTGAGGATCGCCACTGGTGGTTTGCCAGCCGTACGCGGGCGATCGAGAGCCTGATGGGCAAGAAGGGCGGCCGGGCAGATTCCCGAGTGCTGGACGTCGGTTGCGGCGCCGGCAACATGGGCCACCATCTGCGCCAGTATGGTCGGGTCACGGGCGTAGACTCCTTCATCAAGCCCCTGTTGGTGGCTAGAGACCGACAGTTCGACGTGGTGCTCGGCACGGCGGAGCGACTACCAGTGCCGACCAGCAGTTTCGATTTGGTGGCCACCCTTGATATCGTCGAGCACTGCGAGAACGATCTGAGCGTTCTCGCCGAATGTAGCCGTGCCTGCCGTCCTGGCGGCCGGCTCCTGCTGACGGTGCCGGCCTTTCCCTGGCTTTGGAGCCGCAACGACGAGATCAATGGGCACCATCGCCGATACAGGGCGCGGGAACTGCGTGACAAGGTCGAGGGCGTGGGGCTCAAAATCGAGCGAATGACATACAACAACTGCTTCGCTTTTCCGATTGCCGCGTTGCTGATCGTCCTCCGCCGGCGCCTCAAGGACGAACCGAAGCTTGCGGCGCCGTCCACCGACGAAGATGCCTATCAGGTGGAAATGGAGCCCGTCTCGCCGCTAGTGAACACGGTGCTCGGGTGGTTCGGTCGGATCGAAGCTGCCCTCGTGCGCCGGTTCGATCTGCCGGTCGGCACGGGGATCATCTGTGTTGCGCGCAAGGAGGGAAGTTGACCGAGCCGGAGTGGAAGAAGTATCTCGCGGACTTCAACGAGGGACTGGGCGTCGTCTACGAGCGTTTCATGCTCAACGGCTACTTCGAGCGGCTGATGCGCCGGGAGTGGATCGGTTCCGTGCTGGAAGCACCCCTCTTCGGCATGGCCGGGGTCTCCGGCATCAACAGCGTCTGCTTTGCCGAGAAGGGGTGCCGGGTGACGTTGATGGACGACGACGCCGAGCGCCTAGAAGGAATCAGGCGGATCTGGCAACGCTTGGCGGCGCCGGTGGACCTACGACTGGCCCACGGTTTTCACGTGCTACCCTTCGAGGATGCCAAGTTCGATCTGGTATGGAACTTCGCCGCTCTGTGGCATGTGCAGGATGTGCCGGACTTGCTGCGGGAGATGGTCCGTGTCTCGCGCAAGCTAGTCTTCGTGAGTATGCCCAACCGCTATCAGGTCGGCTACCTGCTACGTAAGCATCTGCTAGACAAGGATTTCTTCGACCGGGTGGACGAGAGCTGGGTCAGCATCCGCCGGATCAAGAAGCAATTATTGGCCAGCGGCGCCCGGATCGTGGACGAGGGCGTCTTGGATGTCCCGCCCTGGCCGGATACCTGCATGCCGGCCGGCGAGTTCCTTAGTCGCCTCGGCATTCGGTCCACGCGGCTACAGAAATGGTTCTCCGACGACGCCGGCTGGCAGTGGAGCACGATGGACTACTACACAGGTGCCGACCCGTCCCTCCGCGAGCGAGTGGAGAAATACGCCTGGCTGGACAAGGCGGCCCTTCCCTGGACGGTCAAGAGTGTCTGGGCCCATCACCACTACGTATTAGCCAGAGTAGGCCGGTAGGCGCGTGTTAGAGTTGATTCCTAAGATCCCGGCCTACATGGCCATGCGCCGCTTCGGCTGGCCCACGCTGCTGCCGCTCAACCTCGTCTTCAGCGTTACCTACCGATGCAACTCCCGTTGTCGCACTTGCAACATCTGGCGCCACGTCGGCGCCAGCGCTGCGCCCGGCGACGAGCTCGCCTTGGACGAGTGTGAGCGCATCTTCGCCAGCATTGGGCGGTCGCCCTACTATCTCACCTTCAGCGGCGGCGAGCCCTTTCTCCGCCGGGACCTCGCCGACGTCGTCGCCATCGCCTATCACCATTGTCGCCCGTCGGTAATCACGATCCCCACGAATGGGTTGCTGGCACCGCGAATTCCGGGCCAGGTGGAGAAGATCCTCGAAGCCTGCCCGGCGGCCAACGTGATCGTCAACGTTTCAGTGGACAGCATTGGTGCCGAGCACGATGCAATCCGTGGCGTGAAGGGGAGCTTCGATTCGGCGCTGCGCACCCTGGAGGGCCTGCGCTCCCTGAAGCATCCCCGGCTGGTGACCGGGCTGCACACGGTCGTCTCCCGCTTCAACGTCGACCGGCTGCCGGAGATCTACGACCACTTGGCGCAGGTGGGCCCGGAGTCCTTGATTACAGAGGTAGCCGAGGAACGCCTGGAGCTGGGGACCATGGGAACGGAGATCACTCCCAGCGTCGCCGAGTACGATCAGGCGGCCAAGTTCCTGATCGCCAGAGCGCGAGAGCAACGGGCAAGCGGATTCGCCCGGGTGACCAGGGCGTTCAGGCTGCAATACTACGGGTTAGCAGCGCGCACGCTGGCCGAGAGACGCCAGGTCCTCCCCTGCTACGCGGGCTTTGCCTCCGGACACATCTCGCCAGATGGCGACGTCTGGACCTGTTGCACGCGAGCGGAGCCTTTGGGCAATTTGCGGGAGGCGGGCTACAACTTCCCGAAGGTGTGGCGCGGCGAGAAGGCCGCTGCGTTACGGCGCAGCATCAAGCGCGGCGAGTGCTACTGTCCCATGGCCAACGCCAGCTACACCAATATGCTGCTCGATCCGAAAACCATGCTCAAGGTCAGCCGCACCGCAGTCGGGTAGTCTCGAGCGACCCCGTCATTCGGGCGAAAGCCAGAATCCACAAATGCACCACAAAGATGCGGAGAAATGACAAAGAAGAGATTCCGACTCGTTCACCTGACGGGTTGGAGGCTTTTGCCGGAGGCGGCGGAGTACAAGTCACTCACGCCTGTCGCCGTCGCCTCACGTGTCCTGGTCCCCTGCGGGCGAACGCCGGTTTAAGGACAGGCATCTCTGTCTATGGGGAACGGTGTTGTAGGGGCGATCGTCTCTGCTCGCCCTCGCCCAGATAGGGGCGCACTCGTGTGCATAGACGGGGTGATGCCGCTAGCGCGGCAAGGCCCGGCACGGAGTCCGGACCCTACATCAATAATCCAATCTCGCCACGGGGGCCTGCACCCTGCATCATCTCCTCTCCGCATTCCAGCTTCCGAGCATTCGGCTAAAGCCTCCACTCCCTTGCAAGGTGACCCCTGTTTACTCGGTGAGTAGAATCCGTGGATCGAGCCGAAAATGGCGTCAGATCGGGCAAAACGGACTTTGGACGTTCGCACCCATTGGGGTCGACGATTCTGCCTTTTTTCGCCCGTGGTTACGGCGAACCCGAGTTTTCACTCACGGATTTTGGTATAGCGAATCTTCTGGATTCCGGCGAAAGCCGGATTGACGTAGGGGGCTGTGGGATGACGGGCGGAGCTACGGAATGACGACAGCTAGCCGCCTAGGTCGCCCCATTCGTAGAGGATCGCCGCGGCGGTGACTAGGCCGGCGGTTTCGGCGCGGAGGATGCGCGGACCCAGGCTAACCGTGCGTATGCCGTGGCTCCTGGCAGCCTTCACTTCCGGTGGCGAGAAGCCGCCTTCCGGACCGATGAAGATGTTGACGGAAAACGGGCGCTGCGGGCGAGGGGGCTTTTGTCCTCCTTTGGCAGCCGGGATACGTATATCGAGGTCCCAACGGGACAAGGCCACGCGCAGGCCAGCGGTCTTTTCTTCCTCCCAGGGCATGAAGGAGACGCCAGTGGCCATGGCGCAGGCCTGATCAAAAAGCACGGGCGAGTGGAGTGCAGGCAGCTTGCCGCGACCAGCTTGCTCTGCCGCCTCCCGAACAATGCGGTTCCATCGTTCGAGCTTTCCCTCCGAAACATCGCCAAGACTGGCGATGATGCAGCGGTCGCAGAGCATAGGTACAAACCCGACAACGCCGATCTCGGTTCCCTTCTGCAGGACGTAGTCGAAGCGATCGCCCTTCAGCACCGCCTGGTAGATAGTAATCTTAGTGCGGGGCTCGACGTTGGTCAGGCTCTTGCGTTGGACAGTGCCTTCTGTACCTTTTGGGTCGACTTTAGTAAGGACCACCTCGAACTCCCAGCCGCTGTTGTCCAGCGCCAGCACCTTGTCTCCCTCTTGCATGCGCAGCACCTGGCTCAATTGGTGGGACACCGCCGGAGGAAACTTCACGAATCCATCCAAGAAAGAATCTATCGGCAGGAAGAAACGGTGCATTTCCAACGCTCCTCGACTGATGAAACGTCATCACCGCCAGTAGTTTGGCGCCTCTTTTGTAATCAGCACGTCGTGAGGGTGGCTCTCTTGGAGAGCAGCGCCGGTGATGCGCACGAAGCGCGTGTTGTTCTTCATCTCCTGGATTGTCTTGGCGCCGACGTAACCCATGGCCGCTCGCAACCCGCCGACGAGCTGGTAGATGAGATTGGACAGGGGGCCCTTGTATGCGACCTGCCCCTCAATACCTTCGGCCACCAGCTTGTCTACTCCCTCGGTTTCCTCTTGGAAGTAACGGTCCTTGCTGTAGCCTCGTTCTTTCATCGCGCCAATAGAGCCCATGCCCCGGTACTCTTTGAAGCGTTCACCTTGATAGAGGATCACTTCGCCAGGACTTTCGTCTACGCCGGCCAGGAGCCCGCCGAGCATCACCGTATCGGCACCAGCGGCAATGGCTTTGGCGATGTCTCCTGAGTAGCGGATGCCGCCGTCGGCGATGATCGGCACCCCATGACGTGCGGCAATCTTGGAGCATTCGTAGACCGCGGTGACCTGAGGGACGCCAACGCCGGCAACGACTCTTGTCGTACAGATGCTACCGGGACCAACACCAACCTTCACGGCGTCTGCTCCGGCCTCAATTAGATCCCGAGCGGCCTCGGGCAGAGCCACGTTGCCGGCGATCACGTCGATATCGTAGTGCCCTTTGATCCAGCGGACGAAATCGATGACGTTTGTGGAGTGGCCATGGGCGGTATCCACGACCAACACGTCAACCCCGGCTGCGACAAGCGCCTGGCATCGCTCGAAGCTATCACGTCCCACGCCGACCGCCGCGCCGACCCGGAGCCGGCCGCGGTTGTCTTTGGTGGCCATCGGGAACTGCATCTTCTTCTGGATATCCTTGACAGTAATCAGTCCCTTGAGGCGGAACTCCTCGTCTACCACCAGCAATTTCTCGATCTTGTGCCGGTGCAGAATCTCCTTGGCATCGTCTAGGGTGGTACCAACAGGCACAGTGACCAGGTTCTCCTTGGTCATCAGCTTGTCGATCTCTTGGGAAAGGTCCTCCTCGAAGCGAATATCCCGATTAGTCAAGATGCCCACTAGCCGGCCACCCTCCGTGATCGGTACCCCGGAGATATGGTACTTCTCCATGACGGTGAGGGCATCCTGCAATTGATCGTGTGGGCCGAGGGTGATCGGCTCGACGATCATGCCAGATTCGGAGCGCTTCACCTTGTCGACTTCGGAAGCCTGAACCTCTATGGGAAGATTGCGATGGATAATGCCAATGCCACCCTCGCGCGCGAGGGCGATCGCCAGCCGGGCCTCGGTCACGGTGTCCATGGGCGCAGAGACGACCGGGATCTCGAGCGAGATATGGCGCGTCAGAACGGTGGCAGTGGAGACATCCTTAGGTACGACGTGTGACTTTGCCGGCAACAGCAGCACGTCGTCGAAGGTTAGGCCCTCCTTTTCGAATTTGTCATCGACCATTGCCTCTATTTCACCCCCTATATGCAAAAAGAGCACATGCTCCTGGCATGTGCTCGCCATTTATCCGCCACTTGTCGCCATCAATTCGCATGCCGTATTATACCAATATCGGTGACAGAAGGCAAGGTTGGCGACGTGATACATGGCTCGTACCCCTATACGAGCCATGTATTAGAGAAGGGAGTGGCGCGATGCGGGTGATTATTACCGGAGGAACGGGCCTGATCGGCCGGGCGCTAACTGATAGCCTCGTCAGCGACGGCCATCAGGTGATCGTCTTGAGCCGCAACCCAGCGCGGGCTACAGACCTGCCGGCCGGCGCCAGCGCCGAACGTTGGGACGGCCACACCGCCGCAGGTTGGGGTCCGCTGGTCAGCGAAGCGGTCATTGTTAATCTGGCCGGGGAGAACATTGCCGCCCGCCGCTGGACCCCAAAGCGCAAGCGCCAGATCCGGGAGAGTCGTTTCGATGCCGGCAAGGCCGTGCTCGCCGCGGTCGAGGCCGCCGCAATCAAGCCTCTGGCCGTCATCCAGGCTTCGGCCATAGGCTACTACGGGGCGTGTGGCGACGAGGTGGTGACCGAAGAGCATCCGCCCGGCAGGGATTTCTTGGCTGGGGTATGCCTGGCCTGGGAAGCTTCGACGGCACCGGTCGAAGCTTTGGGTGTGCGCCGTGCCGTGATTCGGTCGGCGCCTGTCCTCAGTAGCCGCGATGGCGTCTTGCCCCGCCTGGTCGGTCCCTTCCGCTACTTCGTTGGCGGTCCGCTGGGGAGCGGCCATCAGTGGTTCCCATGGATCCACATCGATGACGAGGTAGCAGCGATTCGCTTTTTGATCGAGAACGGCGCCGCCCAAGGTCCGTTCAACCTGGCCTCTCCTCATCCGGTCAGCAATGCCGAGTTCAGCCGGTCGCTGGGCCAGGTGCTGCACCGGCCCGCGTTCATGTGTGTGCCGGCATTCGCCCTGCGCTTGGTTCTTGGCGAAATGGCAACGGTGCTGTTGGAAGGACAGCGAGCGATCCCCCAGCACCTTCAGGAGATGGGCTTTAGCTTTCGTTACCCAGAGATTCGTTCTGCTTTGGAGGATGTCTTGGGATCAGCTTCGGCGTGATGGCCATCGGCGGTCATCACGGTGGCCTGGATTCCGGTTTGTTCGCGAACGGCGGGGGCCAGTTGGCGGATCGTCGCATTTGCGATCGGTACCGCTTTTGTGGTAGCATGTAGGAAATCTGCGACGGGTTGCTAGGCGACTGGCAACTGCTTAGTTCGGCTTGTCCTGATGCTCATTGATCTACATACGCATACCTACCCCAAATCGGGCTGCAGCAACCTCAAGCCAGAGGAACTGATCCTGTTGTCCAAACAGGCCGGGCTCGACGCGGTGTGCCTGACCGAGCACGATACCCTTTGGGAAGTCGCCAAGGCCGAGGAGCTAGCGCGTGAGTACGATCTGATCGTGCTACGGGGGATGGAGATCACCACCGAGATCGGCCACGTACTGGTGTTCGGACTGAACCACCGGGGTGCCAACTACTCCCACGTCAGGGAACTCCGCGAAGCCGTGACCAAAGCCGGTGCGGTAATGATCCTTGCCCATCCATTTCGCGTCAGTTACACTATGAACTGCAAAGACGAAGTCAAACAGTTGTTCGACGCAATGGAGGGGATCAACGGCACCGACCTGGATCACCAGAACGCCGCCACACAGATGATGTGTGAGGAGTTGGGCATGGTCGCCACCGCCGGTAGCGATTGCCATGCGGCGAGCGAGTGTGGCTCATGTGGCACCTACTTCGAGAAGTGGATCACCTCAGAAGAGGAGCTCATCGCCGAAGTCAAGGCTGGTCGTTGTAGGCCGGTAGATCTTCGCCATCGCTAGCACCCGAGGCCCGATGAAAAGGACTCAACACGGGGGCACGAAGACCAAAGAGAGTTCTGGAGTGTCTGGCCCAACCCTGCCGTCCCAAGACGGCCTTCTTCAGGCGGGCGCGGCCTGCGGCGCGCCGGCTGACACCTTACCCGGAACGGTCGAGGGGCAGTTCCACCTTGAAGACGGAACCTTGCCCCGGCTTACTCTCTGCCCAGATCCGGCCGCCGTGGGCGGTGACTATCTCATGGCTAACGTACAGGCCAATGCCCATCCCATCGAGACTCAGCTTCTTTGCCTCGGCCGATCGGTAGTGCCGCTTGAAGACGTTCGCAAGGTCTTCGGCCGACATGCCGATGCCCTGATCGGAGATAAAGAGACGGGCCACGGGGCCGTCGCGCCGCAAAGAGATTCGCACCTCTCCGCCTTCAGGACTGTATCGCATGGCGTTATCCAGCAGATTCCCGATCACCTGCCCGATGTATCCCTTATCCAAGAAGCCGATAACCTCGCTTTCGACGTCGGTGACCAGGCGATGCTTGGCTGATCTGACCTCGGCTTGCTGGACCTGCTGATGGACGATCTCGGCTAGATCGGTCGGTTCCTTATTCACCGCCAGGCGGCCCATTTGAACGCGTGACATGTCCAGAAGCCGGTCCACTAACTCCGCCACCTTCTGGGCCTGGCGATCGATGCTTTGAAGCATCTTCTCGCGGGCTTCCTCACTTGCCGACTTCCCTCGCAATTGCTTCTGCAGTAACTGAGCAAAGCCTTTAAGGGAGGTAATCGGCGACTTCAGCTCGTGGGCGGCTTCTGACAGGAACTCGTCCTTGAGACGGTCCAGTTCCTTGAGCCGGCTGATGTCGGCGGCAATAGTAACCACGCTCGCAACGCGTCCTCCTTCGACTACGGGCACGGCGCTGACTTGTGCATAGCCTTGGCTATTCGTCGCCGGGTTTTCGAAGGGAACCTCTACGGCCAACAACTCTTCGCCATCTAGGGCCTTCGCCGTGACCTGCCGCACCTCGGGCGAAGTAGCAGCGGATAGAGGAGCGACACTCTCCTCGGCTGGGATCCGCACGCTTTGAGCCTCGCAGATACCGAGCATATTTCTCGCGGCCAGATTGGCGATCACCACAGACCCATCGCCGTCGGTAACGTAGACGGCCTCAGGGATGCTAGCGAGGACGCTTTCCAGCAGCCGCCTCTGTTGGTCGATCGCCTCGAACAAGCGGGCGTCCTGAAGGGCCACCGAGGCCGCGGCGGCGAGAGCAGAAAGCAAATCGGCTTCATCTTGATTGAAATCGTGCTGGGTGTCAAAATAGACCTCGATGACGCCCGCGGGCTCACCAGAGACCATGAGTGGTGCGCCAATCAGCGAGCCCACCGGCTCCCGGCTGATTAGATGCGGCAAACGAACCTCCAGCGCACTGCTCACATCACTGATGAAGATAGCACGCCCCTCTGCGATTACCCGTCCGGCAAGGCTCGCTCTGCGGTCCAATCGCAGACCGAGCCTTGCCTCCTCATCCAAGCCAGAGGCCGCTGCGACAGTGAAGAAATCGCGCGATTCGTCCAGCAACATCACCGCGGCCGTGGCAGAGCCAAGAAGGTCGCCGGCGGCCTGGACGACCTTGTCCAGGACCGTCTCAGAGGTCAGACTCTCGCCTAGGTGGACGGTAATATCCTGAAGTGCGGCGATCCGGCGTGCTTGGCGGTCTAGCCAGTAGTTCTGCTCGATCAGTTCGGCGCTCTGGGCCTCGATCTCCTCACTCTGCGTCTGGAGTTTCTCATTTTGTGCCTGTAACTCGTCTTGCTGCGCCTGCAGTTCCTCGTTTTGGGCCTGCAGCTCTTCCTGCTGCGCCTGCAGTTCCTCGTTCTGGGCGGCGAGTAGCTCATTCTTCTCTTGGAGCACACCGGCTAGGTCCTGCACCTGTCGGTGAGCAAGCGCGTTTTGGAGACTGATCGCGAGCTGCCGGGCAGATACCTCGACGAAATCGATGGACTCATCGGTCAGATCGCGGAGGCATCCGAGCAGAATGACGCCGGCGATACGGTCGCCTGCCACCATGGGCATGGCTAGAATGGTCCGCGGCGGCACCTCGTCGAACCCGAAGTGCACGCGGAAGGGCGTATCGGAAGGGATATCGCATACCAGTATCTTCTCTCGCGAAGCGGCAGCCTGCCCGGGGATGCCTTCTCCTATGCCGATGGTCTCAGGAGCGCTATCGAGCGCAAAGGCGCCTACCCGCCGGAGGAGGTCCGTTTCCGATTCACAAACGTAGACGGCCCCAAACTCGACTCCGAGATGCTCGACGATCTGTCGCAGAGCATCGTTGGCCAATTGCTGGAGCTCGATGCTCGATGCGAGCACCGACGAGAGGTTGGCCTGGGACTTGAGCCGCTTTTCCCGCTCCAAAAGGGCTTCCCCCATCGACCCAAAGGCAGCGGCAAGCACATGCATCTCGTTGCGCGGCACCTGGTTGCCCTTCGTCCCGGCAACTGTGGAGGCCAAGCTAATGGCCGAACCGAAATCCCCGCCTGCGAGGCTCTGGCTGGCCGAAACCAGGGTCCGTGCTTGGCCCCTGATAGACTGAACCGTCAAGACAGAGGTCAGGACGACCAGCGCCCCTGCTAGCAGAGCAATGCCGACGTAAGTCCGGGCCGTATCTGTGGACACCTGACCGACCTCGGCCTTCGCCTGGTCTCGCTGCTGCATCTGAAGGCCGACGAAGGCCTGTGCCTTCTCGAGGAGTTGGCTGCGCAAGGGGATCATCTCGCGCTCGACGACCTGCTGAGCCTCCGCAGAGGCCCCCTGCTCGCGCAAGGCGATCGCTCTTTGTGCCGCCTGGGTGTATTGGGTCGCTAGGGGCTCGATCTGCGAGAGAAGTGCTTCCCCTTCTGCTGCCCTAGGCAGTCCCTCGAGGCGAGACAGCGCATCATGGGCGAGCGCATCACTGGTGTTATACTCGGCGAGGTAGTGAACGTCGCCTGAGTAGACGTAGCTATGCGCGGCGGCGGACAGTCGAAGATAGGCGGTCTCTAGGTCGTTGGCTGCCTCGGCCTTGGGCATGATCTCGCTGGTGAGCCGCCCAGTCACCTCGTCTAGGCGCTGTTGGCCGGTGAAGTAGACTCCTCCCAATCCCAGTAGAAGAAGCAAGACGGCCCCAAAACCCAGCGCCAGGCGCTGTCCGATAGTCAGGTCACGCAGTCGCATTCGCCTCACCACCTTTTTGACGGATCCGGCGGTACAGCCCGGTCCGACGATCGATGGTCTCGAAATACGGTTGTTGCACCGTCGACAGCTGCTCGGCTTCACCCAGACAGAGATAGCCACCCGGGGCCAGGCTGTCTGCCAGAGACTGGAACACTCTCTCTTGCGCGGCACGTTCGAAGTAGATGAGCACGTTGCGGCAGAGAACCAGATCGAACTGCAGATTGCCGGGCGTCCACGGCCCCGAAAGCAGGTCGTGTCGGGCGAACCTAACGTTCGCCCGCAGGGTGGACACGATCTCCCACTCGGTACCGAATCGTCCGGGGTGAGGGATGAAGTACTTGGCGATCAGATCTGGGGGAACCTCGGCCAAGGCGTCTTGAGCGTAGAGCCCGCGCTGCGCGCCAGCACAGGCATCCTCTTCGATATCGGTGCCATAGATCACTGCTGGAGTCGACAGCCCACCGACGCTGGCCATTTCAGTCGTTAGTATGGCCAAAGAATAGACCTCCTCGCCCTTGGCGCAGCCAGCGCTCCAAATGCGCAACTCGCGTGCTGGATTTCGGTGCCACGCCAGTTCGGCTAGCTCAGGCAAAATCTTCTCAGCGAGCCGAGCAAAAACCTCGGCATTACGAAAGAAACGGCTCACCTTGATAATCATGTGTTCGACGAGGTGGTGCGCTTCCCCCGCATGGTTTGTCAGATAGTCGAGATACTCACCGGAATCTTGCAGGCCGAGTTTCTGCAGACGTGAAGCCAACCGCCGCTCGATTGTGGTACGGCGATAAGCACGGAGATCGATGCCTTGCCGTTCATACACGAGACGCAAGATCTTCTCCAGATGGGCATCCGAAGTGGGTAGGGGTGAAACCTGGTCTACTGCTCTCTCCTTCGCCATGCAAGATGTCGTCGCTATGGCCGCGCACCTCCCGCCCCTGTGGGCCGAGATGAAGTCGGTGTTCTTTACCAAACCGATCCTACCTTCTTAGATTATACTACAACTCTCGAACTGGCGATCTTCAGGAAGGCTGGGTTGATGCTGGATATGGAATACCAGATTCCGGCGCAGGCCGGAATGGCGGGCCGCGCACTGGTGAGTATTGTCATCCTTCAACTAAACGCTGGCAAGCAAGCGGCCATTGACGGTATGTGAGGTGTGTGCTAAACTGGCATTTAGGCCATCTGCTCGGTGTCGAGAGGGATGTGAATGCTAGAAGAGTTCTTTTCGCCAAGATCCGTCGCCGTACTCGGCGCTTCTACTGACGAGCAGAAGCTGGGCCACACTGTCCTCAAGAACGTCATCCAGTATGGCTATAAGGGTAAGGTCTTCCCCATCAACCCACGGGCCGAATCGGTTCTCGGTCTTCCCGCATTTCGCGATGTTCTGGCCGTTCCCGAGCCCGTCGACCTGGCGATCATGGTTGTTCCTCCTGAGGCGGTAATTGGCGCCGCTCGCCAATGCGCCGAAAAAGGCGTGCGAGGTTTGATCGTGATTACCGCCGGTTTCCGGGAGATCGGCCCAGAAGGCGCACAGAGAGAAAAGGAACTCGTGGACGTTGTTCGCCGCTCCGGCATGCGCCTCTTGGGTCCCAACGTGCTAGGGCTGATCGATACTCACAGCCGCCTCAACGCCAGCTTTGCCGCGCGGATGCCCATGGAGGGCAATATCAGCTTCCTTTCTCAATCCGGAGCGTTGTGCACGGCGATCTTGGATTGGGCGGCGAAGGAGGAGCTTGGCTTCCTCAAGTTCGTTAGCCTCGGCAATAAGGCCGATCTGAACGAGGGGGATTTCCTTGAGGCACTCCATGAAGATCCACTGACCAAAGTAATTATCGCGTACCTAGAAGGTATCGTCGACGGTCGCCAATTCATCGAGGTCGCTAGCGAAGTGACCAAACAGAAGCCAGTGATTGTCGTCAAGTCAGGCACTACCAGTGCAGGGATGCGGGCCGTGTCATCCCACACGGGAACCTTGGCCGGCTCGGAGGCGGCTTACGATGCCGCGTTTAAGCAGTCAGGAGTTATTCGCGCTGGCTCTATCGAGACCTTGTTTGACCTGAGCATGGCGTTCTCTTATCAGCCGATTCCGAGGGGCAGAAACCTAGCGATTGTTACCAATGCGGGCGGGCCCGGCATCTTGGCGACCGATGCCGCCGAGAAACAAGGTGATGCTTTGACGCTGGCATCATTCTCCGCGCCGACGATCGAGTACCTCAGACGGCATTTGCCCGAGACGGCCAACGTGTACAATCCGGTAGACTTGATCGGCGATGCTCGGGCCGATCGTTATGCTATCGCTCTGAACGCACTCTTACAAGAACCCAACGTGAATGCCGTGCTGGTGCTGCTGACGCCGCAGGCGGTGACCGAGGTCGACGAGACGGCGCGCGTCGTCGTCGAGGCTGCCAGAAACAGCGACAAGACGGTGCTAGCAAGCTTCATGGGTGGGGTCGACGTCGAGTCAGGCGTGCGCATTCTGTCCGAAGGACGAGTGCCAAACTACGAGTTTCCGGAAAGGGCGATCGAGGCGCTGGCGGCGATGAGCCGACAGCGCGTTTGGATGGAGAAGAAGCCAGACTATCCGGTCTGGTTCCAGGTCGACAAGGAGACGGTGCGCCACGTTCTGGCCGCCGCGAAGGAAGACGGCCGGCTAACGCTCGGCGACTTGGAAACGCGGCAGGTGCTGAGCGCCTATGGCTTGCCAGTGACAAAGTCACGGGTGGCTAAGACACCCGAGGAGGCTGCTGCATATGCCGACGAGATCGGCTACCCGGTAGTGATGAAGATCGTTTCGCCGGATATCCTGCACAAGTCCGATGTGGGGGGCGTGAGGGTCGGCGTGTACACCCCCGAAGCGGTCAAGGAAGCCTTCGAGGAGATTGTGCACCGAGTCTACAGCTTCATGCCCGATGCTGAGATCTGGGGCATCGACGTGCAAGAGATGGTCAAACCTGGACGAGAGGTAATCATCGGCGTGAGCAACGACCCGCAATTTGGGCACCTGATCATGTTTGGCCTGGGGGGCATCTACGTCGAGGTGATGAGGGATGTCACCTTCAGAGTAGCGCCTCTGACGCCGGAAGAAGCTCGCGCCATGACCCGCGAAATCAGGGGCTATCCGCTCTTGATGGGAGTGAGGGGTCAGCCACCGGCAGATATGAAGACTCTCGTCGACTGTCTCTTGCGCATATCACAACTAGTGCAGGACTTCCCGCAGATCAACGAGCTGGACATTAACCCCTTGGTCTTGTATTCGGAATCGGAAGGAGCGGTGGCAGTGGACAGCCGGCTGGGGATCTCAGCTTGAGTACCCATCTGGCGATCAGATTGGTGCCGGGCATCGGATAGCGCAATAGGAAGGAAGTTGACAATGAAGAACCTTTATGTCGTCTCGATAGAGCCCTTCTGCGGCAAGACGGCGCTTTGTGTGGGCATAGCCATCAACTTGCGTGCCCAGGGTCTGAAAGTCAACTACATGAAGCCGGTTGGCAACCCCTCGGCGTCGATCGTTGGCATCACCACCGACGAGGACGCGGTAAACGTGTGCCGGGCCTTGGGCTGCGAAAGCGACCTAGCGCTCACGGTACCCGTGCTATTGACGCCAGAAGTAGTTAGGTTGCCGTTGAAAGGACCGGTTCCCGATCTCTCGGCGCCGATCAAGCCGGCGCTAGCCCAGCTGAGTCAGGATCAGGATCTGGTGATCCTCGAAGGGGGTGCGACCATTGTCGAGGGACTATCGCTGGGACTGTCGGCGATCCAGGTGGCCGAGTTGACCGATGCTCGCGTAGTGTTGGTTACCAGATCCCATCGTAACCTATCTCTCGACGATATTCTGGCGGCCGAGGGTTTGCTGCATGGACGGCTGATCGGGGTGATAGTTAACTTCGCTACCAAGGGGACGGCCAATCAAATCCGCGCGGACTTGACCAGCTTTCTGGCGGCACACAACTTGCAGCTATTCGGCGTGGTCCCTAGTGACAAGCACCTGATGGCGATCACTGTGCGAGAGATCCGGGAAGCGCTGGGTGCCGAGCTCTTGTCGGGCACTGAAGACGAGATGGAAGAGTTGGTGGAAGACTTCATGATCGGCGCCATGACTGCCGATGCCGCACTCCACCATTTTCAGCGCAAGACTGAAAAGGCCGTGATTACCGGAGGCGACCGCTCCGATATTCAGCTCGCAGCCCTGCGAACCCCCACCAAGTGTCTAATCCTTACTGGCAATCTTCGGCCGATCCCAGCCATTCTCGGCCGTGCGGCCGAGGCCAGGGTGCCGGTCCTTCTGGCACGCGAGGACACCCTCACTGTCACCGAGAGACTAGGAAAGGTGATGGGCCGGGCACGGCTGACTAGCCCGCAGCAGGTGCAGACAGTGGTCCGGATGGTAAAAAGGGATATCGACCTGGAAGCGCTGAAGAACGCCCTTCGCTGATCTGTTATCAATTGTCCGGGGGTTAGCTGGGCCTCACTAGCGTTCATCCCCTGTTGATCAATCATGCATGATTGATCGGAGATAGCAAACAACCACGTAGGAGGCAACACGATAATGATGACCATCGAAGTGGTCAAGGCCCGCGAGATCCTTGATTCACGGGGCAACCCCACGGTCGAGGTGGAAATCACACTTGACGATGGCACTATCGGCCGGGCTGCCGTGCCTTCCGGTGCCTCGACAGGAGCGCATGAGGCTCTTGAACTGCGAGACCAAGACAAGGCCCGCTTCCAAGGACAAGGCGTCTTGAAAGCGGTAGCCAATGTGCAGGAGCAAATCGCACCGGCAATCCTTGGCCTTTCCGCTTTCGAGCAGGTGCTCATTGACGAGACCATGATCAAGCTCGATGGTACGCCGGACAAGAGCCGCCTAGGCGCCAATGCTATCTTGGGTGTCTCTCTGGCCGTCGCTCACGCCGCAGCGAATTACTTCGAGATTCCGCTATTCCGCCACATTGGGGGCACCGCAGCGCGGACCTTGCCTGTACCGATGATGAACATCCTCAACGGCGGCCGCCATGCCGATTGGCAGTCGACAGACCTGCAGGAGTTCATGATTATGCCGGTGGGGGCGAAGAGCTTCCATCAAGCGATGCAGATGGGGGCAGAGGTCTATCACAGCTTGAAGAAGGTTCTCAAGGGTAAGGGGATGAACACCGCGGTCGGTGACGAAGGCGGGTTTGCCCCCAACCTCGACTCCAACAAGCAAGCTATCGAGCTTATCTTGCAGGCCATCGAGGAGGCCGGCTATAAGCCGGGCGATGACGTCGCCATTGCCATCGACGGCGCGGCTTCTGAGTACTACGAGGACGAGAAGTACGTACTGCGGAAGGAAGGGCGCACGCTCACTCGGAGCGAGATGGTGGACCTCTTCGCTCAGTGGGTAGCTCGCTACCCCATCGTCAGCATCGAGGACGGCATGGCCGAGGATGACTGGGAAGGCTGGCAGATGCTCACTCAGAGGCTAGGGGATCGGGTTCAACTAGTAGGAGATGACCTCTATGTAACGAACACCCAAAGGCTGGCGAAAGGGATTGGCGAGCACGCCAGCAACTCGATTTTGATCAAGCTCAACCAAATCGGAACACTGACGGAAACCTTGGCGGCAATTGAAATGGCCAAGCGTGCTAGCTGGACAGCCGTGGTCTCTCACCGGTCTGGCGAGACCGAAGACACGACGATTGCCGATCTCGTGGTCGCGACCAACGCGGGCCAGATCAAGACCGGTGCGCCGGCAAGGAGTGAACGGGTCGCCAAGTACAATCAGCTGCTGCGGATTGAGGACGGATTAGGAAGCACAGCGCAATATCCGGGCATGGCTTGCTTCTACAACGTGAGAAAGCCCTAGCGGGAAATATGTGAGAGGAGGGAGAATTGACTACCAAAGTAGGGATCAATGGCTTCGGGCGCATTGGCCGCCAGGTCTTCAAGGCGATCATGGACTACCACCCAAACGCCTTGGAGGTCGTAGCGATCAACGATCTAGCTGACACGGAGACCAACGCTCATCTTCTGAAGTACGACAGCAACTATGGGATTTTTCCTGCCAAGATTGAGGCTGCCGACGGGAAGCTGGTGGTCGACGGCAAGCCGACGACGGTGTTCGCCGAGCGGGACCCAGCCAAGATCCCCTGGACGAGCGTCGGCGCAGAGATCGTCGTCGAGTCTACCGGCCTCTTCACGGACGCCGAAAAGGCGGCTGGACATCTCAAGGGTGGGGCCAAGAAGGTGATTATCTCCGCCCCGGCCAAAGGGGAGGACATCACCATAGTCCTGGGCGTCAATGAGGAAAAGTACGACCCTCAGAAAGACAACATCATCTCTAATGCGTCCTGCACGACGAACTGCCTGGCACCAGTATGCAAGGTGATCAACGACAGCTTTGGCATCCAAAAGGGCCTTATGACCACCGTTCACGCCTACACCAACGATCAGCGAATCCTCGACCAAGTCCATAAGGATCCACGTCGGGCGCGCGCGGCGGCCCTCAACATCATCCCCACGACCACGGGCGCCGCAAAGGCTGTAGCCCTTGTAATCCCAGAACTGCAAGGTAAATTCCACGGCATCTCGCTGCGCGTTCCCACCCCCACAGTGTCGATCGTCGACTTTGTCGCCGACCTCGACAGGAACGTGACAGTGGAAGAAGTGAACGGGGCATTGAAGAGCGCCGCCGAAGGCAAGATGAAAGGAATCCTCGAATACACCGAGGAGGAACTGGTCAGCATGGACTTCAAAGGCAATCCGGCCAGTTCGATCGTCGATGCCCCCAATACGATGGTCATCGGCGGCAATATGGTGAAGGTCCTTGCCTGGTACGACAACGAGTGGGGATATAGCTGCCGCGTTGCCGACCTGTGCACCTATATTGCCGGCAAAGGGCTCTAAGTAGTTATCAGTTGGGGGTCAGGGGGCGGGGGCCGAAGCAGGCCCCCTTCATTCTGGCCCTCGTCCTCGTCATTGTGGTCCTTCTGCAGAAGGACGGAATCCAGGCTCCCGTAGCGGCCTCCATACGAGGCCTGGACTCCGGTCTTCACCGGGGTGACGAATGAAGGCCCGTGGCGAATGAAGACCTCGTCATTCCGGCGAAAGCCGGAATGACGAGGTCGGAGGCCTGGATTCCAGCCCGTCACGCCGGCGAAGGCCGGGGCGGAATGATGGGCCCTGGACGGCGACGCGCTCTTCGCCATAGCCAGCGGAGCAAGGCCGCAACTCCTCTTCCGGTCAGGGTGAAGATGAAGACGGCGACCGCAAGACCAACCATGATCGGTAACACCCAGAGGCCGATCTGCGTGCCATACTCAAACATCTTTGGCTCGAATTGGAATTCGATGGTGTGCTTACCCGCCGGGGCATAGACCGCTCGGTATAGGTAGTCCGCTCGGTAGACTTGCTCAGACTTGCCATCTACGTAGACCTGCCAGCCGGGATAGTACGAATCGGCAAGGAAGAGGAAGCTCGGGTCCTTGGCATCGACGGTGACGACGACCTTCTCCGCTGTGTTCTCGACGATCTGGGCCGTGCCGAGAGTGGCACCGGTTTTCACCGGCAGATCCTTGGTCCATTCCGGCACCCCCATGGCCTTCAGGTCTGGCTCACCTTCGAGCAGCACGACCTTTTGGGGATCGAAGTCGCCGTCGGCGATCCGCCAAAGAGTACGCATATCGGAACTGACCTTAGCCGCTGTGGGTACGAGGAAGGTCCTCGGCAGCACCGTGCGGTTCTCATAGATCAATACCTGATCGTCATCATAGACCAGCCTGTAGCGCTCATTGTCAAACCGGCGCAGGTTCTTGGCCTGCCAGGTTGTGCCGTCAAAAAGGGCGAGGCCGTGGACGTGCATCTTGCCTGAAGGATAGGTGAAGCGAATCTCCACCCGCTTCACGTTCATCGAGGGCTTCTGGGGCGAGCCCAACGGGAACTTGGCCAGGTAGAGCGTTTCGGTGTAGAAGCCCGAGGATGTCAGCGATGGGAAGTTGAAGGCCACTGTCGGCTGTTGATGCTGCAGCTTTCCCACGTAATCGGGCCGACTGTAGAAACCCTCGGCGAAATGAACGCCGGCGATAATATCTTGAGTCTTGGTAATACCGCCGGTATCTGTTACGGTAATCTCGCCGACCTTGGCACCTTGGGGAATGTCCGCCGCCTGCGTCAAATTGCCAACCAGCCGCACCTCCGTGGTCGTCTCGCCGTTGGCCAAAAACGCCGTGCGAGCCCCAGTGTTGCCACTGGAGGCGCTGAACAAGGGGCGCAGTGGATTAAACGACGTGTCGAGATACGATGGCAGGGGAACATAGGTATCCTGCCGAACGACGTAGCGCACATTCGCCAGATCCAGGAGACTGTTGTCGATCACCTCGTAGTGCGCAATGTACTCGTTGTGTCGCTGGAACTCCAGAGAGCTGTAGCCACCTAGCTCAGGCAGATGCGACAAGAGCAAGCGATTAGACTGATCTCTGGTTACCCGCGGGCCGATATACACCCGCCCATCCTGTCCGGTCTGCTGGAGGAAGGTTGCTGCTGGGCTAGGAGCGGCAAGGGCTTCCACCGGGATGAGGGGGTGGAAGCTCTTAGCAAAGAAGTAGAGATCGACACAGATCACCAACACGACGCCGATCCGCCAGAGGAAGGAAAGACGCCGAAAACGGTCCCAGAAAAGGAGCAAGATCGCCGAGCCAGCGATCAAGCCCACGCTGAGGATCACCTTCTTCTCGTCGAGGCTCAGGGAATTCAGTAACCAGCCGTAGACCTGATCAGCCTTCATCGGCTGGCCGACGTTTCGCAAAGCGAGGTAGTTCTTGGAGATGTAATCCAATGCTTGCGTCTTGTTGTCACGGAGCCAGCCTGAGAACCAGTTCATCATAAATGGGATGGCGACGCTGACTGGCACCGCCAGAATGATTATGACGCTGAAGAGCGCCGTTGAGGCCGAGGCGAACAAGGCCCTCAGGGGATGGATGGCACGGCGCAGTCGGGCCGGGCGGAGGGCGAGAATCAGCCAGTTTAGGCCGATGCCGGTCAACGTTGCCATGGAGAAGGTGAATAGAAAGCTGAAGCGAGCGGGAACTCGCATCTGGCCAAAACCCGGGAGCTCGTAGAGCCACCGGTGTAGGTTCCAAGGGATATAGTCACCCATGGCCACGATCAGCGAGAGCACTGTCACAATGGCAAAGAAGATCGCATGTCGGGTGCGCGCACAGAGCACGGCAATTGCCGCGAGAAATAGAGGCATGATGCCCACATAGTGCGCCGTCTCCCAAGCCGACCAGAGCCCCCAGTATGTGCCGGAGCGATCCACGAAGAAGAAGGGGAAAAGTATTGTAATCAGATTGAAGGGGGTCAGGGCATAGCTTACGGCGAAGCTGTATGGCACACTGCCCGCGCGAAAGGAGAAGTTCGCCAGTTCGTATTCGGGCAGGAGCTGAGCGGCGGCCAGACCGAGACCGACGATTAGGATTACCCCTCCGGCCCAAATCGCGAGGACGGTCTTTCCGAGCAGCCGGTCGACAAAGAGAGAGATGGCCACAATTGCCCGGCTGGCGAGCCTTAGTAGGCTCCACGGACCTAGCACGCCGCGCAAGCGATGCCCGAGGCAAATGAGGAACACACGCACCTCGGCCAACGTCCGATAAACGCCCTTAGCAATCGCCCGATCGCCGGCATCTGAGAAGAACGCGGCCAACACCGCCAGCCGGACGATGGCAGCGCTGATCGTTGCGCCAACGCCCAGCACAAACTCTCGCCAACGACCTGGGCCAGCTCTCCCGAACCCCTTGGCTAGGAAGTGGCTTTCCTGGCCGGACGACGCGACCTTCTTGCCGACCCACCATCCATCGGGCTGCACCGTCAGCCCCTCTTCCGGGCTGGCGCCAGCGGCCTCCAACACCCCGCCAATGATCGGCTGCTCCCGCGCAGCGGCGATGCCAGTTTTCCCTGCCACCTCAGGCCTGATGGCAACCGGTTGGTCACTGTGTCTGACCGCAGCTTTCCCGTTGTCCGAGGAGCCGTAGAGGGTGCCGTCGCGTCCCCACGGCCACTCTTTGGCTTTAGGACCCATTTCGGTCGTGTCGTCGGTAGCCCTCTGCTCCGCCACTTCCGCCTTCGGCTGATCGACCAGAGGATCGATAGCTCTGATGCTGGCTGGCCAATCGGCTGCCGAGCCTCCCCCCTCAGAACCCAGTTGGTAACCCGCAACCTGTAGAGGCGAGGAGACCTCGTCCCTATGTTTATTGCGACCAGGGCGGGGGACAAGCCCCTGCGCTGCGTCGTGGAGCGGATCCTCAATGACCACTTTCTTCTGCCGTCTTCGGGTCGAGAAAAAGAAGATGCGGAAAGGGACATAAAGGCCGAGCAGCAGCAGAATCATCAGCACTACCTGAACATGTACCCCCAAGGAGGATGCAGCCAACGCCATACCGCTCAAGATCAGAAGCAGATGCCGCAAGTAACCTCTAGCTCGCATCGCCAACTCGAAGAAGAAAAGGATTAACGGTAGCCAAGCCGCGCTATTCACCAGGTTCATGTGATGCATCTGCGCCACCGAGAATCCGCCGAAGCTAAACACCGCCGCCGACGCACAGCTCGCGGACCTCGCCAGACGCAGGGATCTGGCGTAGGCATACATGAACACCGCGGCAAGGATAAAGCGAATGACTGTCAGCCAGACGAAGGCCTGGTCTATGGGCACGTGTGCCAGGAGTAACAGGTTGATCGGGTAGAGTGCGCCAGATTCGCCGTCGGCAAACAGAGGAAAGCCAGTGAGGAGATAAGGTGACCACATAGATATCTTGCCTGTTTTGACCGACTCTGCCAGATCCGACATCACTGGATAGTAGAAGACCCGGGTGTCGTTTTCGTAGTAGATCGTGTTGTGGGCAAGGTTTTCACGGAAGAAGAGCAGCACGGCAGCGACAATGATTCCTACCGTTGCCATCTCCAGCAAGACCTGCCCGGTCACCTTGAGAGCGCCAAACGGAACCAATTTCTCGCGTGGACCCCGCCCAAGTGGGAAACGGCAGGCGAGATCCCGCGACGCAACACTACTGGGGATGCTGGGACCGGAATCGAACAACGCTACCCTCTACTCTCCAGAGCCACTACCCTAGCTCGATCTTGATCGTATGCGGCCAGTCATGGCTGTATTGTACGGTGAGCATGCCAGTGACCTCGTCATAAAGGTAGTATTCCTCGGTCTCGTCCGATGGTGCGGACCTGGGCAGTACCTCCCCATCCAGCCGGACCTCTCGAACATCTGGCGCGTAGACCTCCACAAAGCCTCTGATGCCCTGCGGCCCGGAAACGTTCAAGGTAAGTGAGCGTGGTGTCGTGCTCACCGATACTGAACTGTTGGACCAGACTAGACCGGGAGTTGCCCGCAGGATGTAAAGCTTAAACTGTTGGCCGCCTAGAATGGCATCGATATGCCCTTTCACTAGCTGATAAGTCTTCTCGAATACGTCATAGACCAGGTAGGTAGTCTGGCTGTTCAGACCGTAGTCCGAGAGCGACAGCGTATAGCCCTTGCCCCCCTCATCACGGTTGATCACCCCCAAATAGGTCAACTCGTTCTTGGTAGTGGCAAAGGTATCGGTAAAGAGAGGTCCGCCGAAGTAAGTCTCCCCCGCAAACGGTTCGTAGTGATTGAGCAGACAGCGGTAGGTACTTAGGGATTCAGGGCTCAGAGTGGTGAAATCGAAGCTGAGACTCACTTGGGTGCCCAGCGCGAGGGCAGCGCCGAGCCACCAAAGACCGAGCGAATCCTCATCGGGGTGACCGCGAATGGCACCCATGTTCGCGCGCTGACCAAGCATAGTTTCCTGCAGGATAGCATAGTCGATATGCTGCCGCAGACCGCCAAACGGGTAGGGAAAATCGAAGGATGACTGCTCGTCGCCGTAGCGGAACGTGTGGGCGTAGGCCTGGGCAAACTGGGGGGTAGACCAGCCGCTTTCGAAGTAGATATCATCCTTTAGCTCGCTTGCGGTGTCATGGATGAACTGGTAGATTGGTAACGTGGGCATCTCCAGCTTGTTCTCCTCTATGGAGACCTCCTGCTCTAGCACCATCTTGATGTCGATTTGGGCATTGCCCAGTCCGTCGATCTTGATGCCATCCACACCGTACCGGACAAAGAAATCCTCCATCACAGATTCGAGGTACCGCCGGAGGGCTGGATTATCGAAGTCGTACACGTAGCTATGTACATCCCCGGTCTGGCTCAAGGGAATGAGCCATTCAGGGTGGTTATCGATGATTCCCTTCAACCCAAGCCAGTTGCCGTCTTCTCTCTCGTCGTTCAGATAGGGGGCAGAGAAGTAGAGCACTACTTTGATGCCCCTAGCGTGGGCATAAGCTACCAGGTCGGCCAAGCCAGAAGGAAACTTGTCGGTATCAACGTTGCGCCATTCGGCGCCATCTCTCCCCTCGGCAACGTACCAGCCAGCGTCGACGATGATGTGCCACTGACCCAGGTCGGCGAGGTTTTCGGCGATGTAGTCGATATGATCTTTCAGGACCTGTTCGTCGATTCCCATGTAGTAGACGTACCAGCTGAGCCATTGATACCGCACCCAGGATGGCATGGGTAACGGCGGGTAGAGTGTCTGTGAAACCTGCTTGAAATTGGCGAAGGCAAAGCGAGTATCAGTCGTGTCGGTCAGTTCGACAAAGAGGCGAGGTGACTGGCTAACCCGTCCCGGGTCGCCGGAACCTGTGGTCATCTGTACCGAATATCCCAGGGATGCGCCGACGTGACCTTTCGGCATGTTGAACGTCACTTTCGAGAAGTTGGTAGCCGGATCGAGCAATGCCAGGATCAACCCCTGTGGCTCATAGTCATTCCAGATGAAGACGGGCTTTCCGTAGCCAACCAGCTCCTGGCGCTCAAGTCCGTCATCCGCGATCCGGCCTTGGCGGATACGGCTTTGGTCCGTCAGGTACTCAAATGGTCCACTGCCGAGGGTTAGCACAGCCCCGTCTCGATGGTCGAAGAATCGGTAGGTAATTGCTTTGGCCGACTCTAGCGTGCCATACACAGTAATCTGATAGGTGAAGACTGGCGACTCCTGATACAGAGCGAAGTCGAGGGCAACCACGTCGCCAGCGCTGGTCAGGAACTCTAGCGTCATTCTCTTCCCTGGTCCAAGGCCGATCTCCTCGGCTTCGGTGACGACGTAGGCGCCGTCGCCGGGCTGCGTATCACTATGTAGATCGATCAGGCGATCGCCCGCGAGGACCATGGCCGAGGCCTCTCTTAGGATTAGCTGTCCCTTGTGGCGGTCGAAGACGGATAGGTAACCGTGGTCCGTTTTCCCGTATCCGACCACGATGGCGATTGCCTGGTTGGCAAGGACCAAGGAATCGGACCAAGGATCACGGCCAACTACCACTTCGGGGCTGGATAGGCTCCCCGACAACGGATCGGCCAGGGCTCGGTCAACCAAGTCAGCCGCAGCCGCCGACAGGGCCTTTAGGAGTTGTGCATCGTCGGCACGTGCCACGGCCTGTTCCCGTTTCTTCTGCTCAAGCAAGGCGAGATTTGGTCTGGTGTCCGCCGGCATGGGCGGTTCTTCGGGCAAAAAGAGCATGGCGTCAGCCCAGTCGGCATAGTCACCCATGGATCCGTCGCCGGCATCGGTCACGATTAGTCGCATGGTGTTGGCACCAGCCACCGGTAGGTCAATCTGCACCGGCGAGGCCCAAGACCGCATCACCTTGCTAGTGAAGACCTCGACGTCGTCGAGGAAGATGTGGAAGACGACGCTGCCATTACCAACGCCTGCCTCGTCGTCGACACCAAGGGTAGAGCGGAATGCCATGAATTGTCCGGCCAACGGTACCTCGATCTCGGAAAGCGGGTATGTACCGAGCCCCTTGTTGTAAGGCGTGCCGAGAAGAGTCATCTGGCGCTCGAGGAAATTCAGGTCTCTCATCGGCAGGCCGACATCCGCCACAGCAGTCCAGCCGGTAGTAGCCCTTGGCAAGGGAAGGTCGCTGACGTAGATCCATTCGCCACTTCCTTGAAGCGCGCTTGAAGAGGCGCGTAGGGGCAGCAGCGGGATGCCGGCTGAGGTAGACCCGGTTGCGCCGATATTAGGGCCAGGGCCCTTTGCCGCGGCCTCTCCAGCTTTAGGAGAAACAGCCTGTCCTCCTCCCAACAGACTAGGCATCGAGCAGGCCGGGCCACAGCATGCGAGCCAGACGAAGAGAAACATGCCAAGACCAAATCGCCAAGTCCAAGAAACCCGCCGTATCGTTGTCGGACAACTGGAAGGCTCCCTCCGAGTGCTGCGCGAAGGTTCTCTAGAGTTCACCATTCCCATGCTTTAGCTTTGCAGATTGAATCGGCACCAACTTATAGCACATAGAACCGCCGATGAGACACCACACGGCACTCCCATGTTCACTGCGGCGCCGGAATACTGGGTAGTTATCGATCGACAGTTGTCGGGTATTAGGGACCTGTTTTCCCGTACTGCAGCCGATCTTGGACCCGCATATCGAACAACCGATGACTACCTGGACGCGAGCTTGAAATAGTTGTCAACGCGCAGGCGCTTGCCCCTGCATTATACGGTGTTTTGCCCCTTGGGTAAAGGCGAGCCGGGGGCGCATAGCAGTGGCACAAGACCTGCAGTCACGACAATTGGATGTGAAGACACAGCCTTCTTTCTGAGGAGATACTTATGGTCTGTGACCGTTGCGGAAAAGCCATTGACACATTTGCCGTGAGGCAGGAAGACACGCGCGGCGTGTTGTGTTTTCACTCGCCCTGCTTTCGGTCTTTCCTTGCCGACGGCAAGCTTGGTGGTAACCCGGATCAAGAGAAAGAACAGCGGAAGAACGACGAGTGGGATTTCTATGCCAACGGTTGGTATCCTACGTACCCGATGATGTGAGAAGGTCGATATGCAGACTCAAACGGGTGACGAGCCGTGGCATCGCTCGCCAAGAGGAGGATCTTGACCAGTTGCCAGAGCGACAACGCCCAGCAACTCGTCGACGTCGAAGGGTTTGGCAAGAACACCATCGGCCTGGTCCAAGGCCGGGCCCTTGCGCATTGGCACATCGGTAGCCGTGACCACCAGCACTGGAATGGCGGCGGTTTCGGCTCTGCTCTTTACCTGATTCAGCACCTGCAAGCCATCCGCCTGTGGCATCCATAAATCGAGCAAGACCACATCTGGCCGCTCGCGTTCGATGAAGCTCACAGGTTCGGAGTCTTTTCCCCACCCCACCACCTCATACCCCTCGCTTCCGAGAACCAACGTCATGAGCTCAACGAAGTTGTCGTCGTCGTCCACCACTGCCACTTTGCCCCTACCAAGCCTCGCGGAAGCGTTCGAAGATGACGACATGGCAAAGCACCTCCTTGCCTAGTGCCTCTGCTCTAGCCTGTTATCATACACCCCTTTGGCCAGTTGTCAAGTGGCTTGGCATGCGCTGTGAATGGTCTATGATTCTGTCACCCCGTAACGGTTCAGTGAAAATGTCACCCATGGGGTACCATAAAGAGTATGGAACCGGAGATGGTGACATTGA
>Ga0315298_1000569_pt1 | contig 71686 bp, 55 predicted proteins | sample WHS_1_MG_FD_203077 | JGI IMG/M metagenome (GOLD analysis project Ga0315298, IMG submission 203077) | Extremophilic microbial mat communities from Washburn Hot Springs, YNP, Wyoming, USA - WHS_1_MG | ecosystem: Environmental > Aquatic > Thermal springs > Hot (42-90C) | place: USA: Wyoming...
GCGCGCCGGTGAGACCGGTCTGGAAGGCGATCGGCGCGTATGCAGCCACCAGCACGACGGTCATCGCGATGATCGGACCATTGAGCTCGTGTGCACCGAGAATGGCCGCATCGAGCGGTGACTTCCCTTCCTTCATGTGGCGGTCGATGTTCTCCACCACGATGATGGCATCGTCGACCACGAGTCCGATCGCCAGCACCAGCGCAAGCAGCGTCAGCAGGTTGATCGAATAGCCGAGCGCGAGCATGAAAATGAACGCGCCGACGATCGACAACGGCATCGCCAGCGCCGGTACCGCCGAGGCCCGTGGACTGCCGAGGAACAGAAAGATCACGACCGTGACGATCAGCAGCGTCTCGATGAGCGTGCGCACGACGTCGACGATCGAGGCGTAAATGAATGTGGTCCCGTCGAACACCACCTTCTGCGTGATCCCGTTCGGCAGCTGCCGGGCGATCACCGGCAGGGCTTCCTTGACCCGCTTCGCCACGGTCAGCACGCTGGCGCTCGGCGCGGACTTGATGCCGATGAACACGCCCGGACGGCCACTGAAGCGCACGGCCGCGTCGTAATTCTGCGCCCCGAGCACGACCGTGGCCACGTCCTTCAGGCGCACGATCGCGCCGTTCTGGTCGCGGATCACCAGGTTGCGGAACCCGCGCAGGGTTTGCGGGTTGGTCGAGGCAGTGAGCTTGATGCTCACCATCTGGCCTTTGGTCTCACCGGCGGCGGACAGGTAATTGTTCGATGCCAGGGCTTGGTAGACGTCTGCGGCGGTGACGCCGTGCGCCGCCATTCGATTGGGATCGAGCCACGCGCGCAGCGCGAAGGTGCGCCCGCCCAGCACTTCTGCGTTCTGCACGCCGGGAATGGCATTGAGCTGCGGCTGCACGACGCGCAGCAGGAAGTCCGTCAGCGCATTGGTCGGGACGACATCGCTGAAGTAGCCGATGTACATCGTGTCGGTGGTCTGGTTCTTCGCCAGCTGGATGACCGGCAGCTGCGATTGCGGCGGCAACTGATTGCGCACCGCATTGACCTGCGCACTGATCTCGGTCAGGGCGCGATTGGCGCTGTAATTGAGCCGCAGCGTCGCGGTGATCACCGAGCTGCCCGTGCTCGAGGAGGAGGCCATGTAGTCGATGCCCTGTGCCTGGGCGATCGCGGCCTCGAGTGGCTGGGTGATGAATCCGGCCACGGTCTGCGCATCCGCGCCGTAGTAGTCGGTAGTGACCGTGATGACCGCACTCTGGGTCTTCGGGTACTGCGTCACCGGCAGCGAGAAGATCGCGCGGATGCCGAGCACCAGCATCAGCAAGCTGACGACCGCCGACAAGACCGGCCGGCGGATGAATATTTCAGTGAATTTCACGCCGGCCGCCTCAATGTTCCTGCGGCGAGGGGTTCGGGTTACTCAGCGGCTGCACGCTGTTGTTGATGGTAACGGGCGAACCGTTCTTAAGCTTCAGCTGGCCGCTGGTCACGATCTGGTCCCCGGCCTTGATTCCCTTCAGCACCGCGATCTGATCACCGCGAGTCGGCCCCAGGGTCACGAACACCTGTTCGACGGTGTCGTTCGCTTTCGGCCCGGCTGCTTTGTGCACCACGAACACCGTGTCACCGTACGGGTTGTACGTGATTGCCGTCTGCGGCAGCGTCAAGTAGCGCTGCTCAGCACCGGACTGCACGTCGGTGTCCACGAACATCCCCGGCCGCAGCAGCAGGCCCGGATTGGCAATGGTCGCTTCAGCTTCGAAGTTGCGCGTCGATGGATCGACCAGCGGATCAATCGAGGTGATCCGCCCGGTGAAGGCCTTACCAGGGAATGCGTCCGTCGTCACATGCGTCACGTCTCCCACGTGCACGCGCGACAGATCGCTCTGTGGCAGATTGAAGTCCACATAAATCGGATCGAGCGACTCCAGGCTCACGATGGCGGCTCCGGGCTGCAGGTACTGGCCCAGGTTGACGGTCGTGATCCCGAGCCGGCCGGCGAAGGGTGCACGCACCGTCTTCTCGGCGACGAGCGCCGCTTGCGAGGTCGCCTGCGCTTCAGCGCTCTTCCAGTCCGCGGTCGCCGCATCGAGCGTCGCTTTGCCGATGGCCTGCGCCTTGTACTGCAGGACGTCGCGCTGGTAGGTCAGGGTCGCGTAGTGCGCCGCCGCTTGCAGCGAATGAAGTTGCGCGATGTCCGGCGCGGCATTCAGTTGTACGAGCACCTGTCCGGCGCGCACCGACTCGCCAGAGCGGAAGTCGATGCTCTGCACCATGCCGGCGAGCTGGGTGGTGACCTCAACACCATGCACGGCGCGCAGGCTGCCCACGGCACTCACGTGCGGCTGCCAGAGCGAATACTGCACCGTCGTGGTGCTCACCGTCTGGGGCTGGCTGGCGTTCTTCACCATGAACTGGTGAATGAAGTGCGCCTTGATGGCGTTCCACGCGGTTACCCCTCCCAACACGACGGCCATTGCGACGAGCACGATCACCAGTCGCCGCCACATCACGCGCTTCTCCACGACTCCCAATCTCCTATGTGCTCGCGGTGGGCACGCGCAAAGGGCCCGGACGTCCCGAGCCGGACGTCCGGAGCGCAGCATGCGCATCCGCAGAGGGTACAGCCTACTATTTTAACCGCTTCCGTGTCGCCTTCGGCACGGCTCGACGTGCCGATCCTTACGCTGGTCGCGCCTTTTGAGGAGGGCGTCGACTCGACACGTCGCAGGCGCCTGTGTCGGCGCCGAGGACGCCTCAGAGTCGCAATTCGGCGACAGGCGCCTGCCGACGGCGTTCGATTTCGGCCGAAAAGGACCGGTCGAGCAGCGCCGTCGCCTGCAGGCGGCCCTGCAGTGCGAAGCGTGAAAAGACGAACCGCCCGTTCTGCAGCGGAACTGCGAACCCGACCCGGCGGGCATTGGCGATGCTCGCCTGGAGCTTCTTACCGTTCATCAGCGCCATGCCGTAGGTGTGCGCCCCGATCGCGCCGACGCAGAAGATCGCGATGGGATTGGCGCCGGCGGCGGAATTGGCGAGCACGGGATAAACGTCGCCGAAACGGCAGGGGGTGTGCACCGCGAGCAACCAGCGGCACGAGGCCGATTTGTAGTCGCAAAATTCCCCGAACAGCTCACCACGATGATTGACGGTCGCGGCATACGCGTAATGACCCCCGGTGGTGGTTGCCACCCGCCATTGCCCGAAGGTGAGTCCGGCGGCCATGGCTGGCCCCACCACCCCCACCGCAAGCGCCAGCGCCAGCAGCATCCCCTGTATTGTTCTCATTCTGATCTCCACCTTCGACCGCTCAGACCTGGCGCCTCAGGCCCGCAAGATTGTCGAGCCCACTTCTGGCGCCGCTGTCGCGTGCGAGCTTCGAATTTTGTGACTTTACTCCTTGATTTTGCCGACGCCAATGCCGTAGGCGACATATTCCAGACGATGATCAGTCGCGCCCGCTCGCCAGATACTCATCGACCGAAACGCGCGCGCGCACCCGTCCGGCCTCCAGGATCACCACCTCGTCGACCAGCTGTGCCAGACCGCTCAGGCGGTGTGTGATGAGCAATACCGAACGCTCGCGCGCGGCACTCGCCAGCGCCCCGTACAGCCCGCGCGCCGTATGCGCATCCAGACCTTCCGTCGGTTCATCAAGCACGAGTACCGGCGCCTCCTGCAAGAGCGCCCGGGCGATCGAGATGCGGCGAGCCTCGCCGCCGGACACCAGCGCCGCGCCTTCACCGAGCGCGGTGTCATAACCCCCCGGCAGTGACGCGACGAACGAGTCCAACTGCGCCACGCGTACGGCGCGCTCGATCTGCTCGGCGCTCGCCTGCGGCGCCGCGAGCAGCAGGTTATCGAGCAGGGACTGATTGAACAGGACCGTCTGTTGTGCGATGACTGCGATATGGCGCCTGAGCGCATCGCCATCGAGCGCATCGAGCGGCTGACCGCCGAACAACACCCGCCCCTGCTGAACGGGATGGAATTTCAACAGCGCGCCGATCAGCGAGCTCTTGCCTGCCCCGGACGGACCGACCACCGCCACCCGTGCCCCGGGTGCCAATGTCAGGTCGACGTTCTCCAGCGCCCAGGGCCCGCCTTCCCCGTAGCGCAGTCCGACGCGTTCGAAGACGATTGCCGGGTGTGGCGGAACCGGGGCGGACTGCCGCGGCTCGCTGAACGGCGGCGGCGTATCCGCTAACGAAAACACGCGTTCGGCGGAGGTCAGCGTCGATGACCAGCGCGCGAGTGCCTCGGTGAGCGGTCCGATGATTTCAAAGGAGGCGAGCATCAACAGCGCGAGCAGCACCAGCAGCGGCGGGGACAGCCGTCCGCGGTGCACCGCGGTCAGCGCGAAGAACAATGTCGCGAGCAGCGTCAGCTGTGCGCATAAGCCGACCAGTGCCCCGCCGAGCGCCTCGAAGTGCTCCACGCGGGTGCGGCGGGTGTCGAGGTCCGCCGCCGTTGCCTCGATGCGACGGCTGTGCACCGCAATGGCACCCCAGACGAGCAGCTCGGCCTGCCCGCGCAGCGCATCGAGCAACAGTCCACGCAGCTCGGCGCCGGCCCGGACCGCGCGAGCGGCATCCGGCGCCGCGCGCCGCTGCACCCACAGCGGGGCCAGCACTGCGGCAAGCAGCACACCGACCAGCAATGCACCGGCGGCCGCAGGCAACAGGACCAGACACAGGAGCGTCGCAGCTGCCGTGCTCAGCAGCGCGACGCTCGCGGGCACCAGCACCGCCAGATAGAAATGTTCGAGGGCATCGACGTCGGCGCGCAGGCGTGCGAACAGCTCCGCGCTACGCAGCGCGGCCAGTCGCGCCGGCGCCAGAGGGATCAGGCGGCGGAACAGCCAGACACGCAGTCTCGACAGACCGCGCAGCGTCGCTTCGTGCGTGACCAGGCGCTCCCCGTATCGGCCCCCGCTGCGCACGATAGCGAACAATCGGATGGCAGCCGCCGGCGTGTAATAGTTGATGGCGAGTCCCGCCGCGCCGGCCAGCGCCATGGCGGCGATGAACCAACCCGACACAGCCATCAAGCCGGCGGCAGCGAGTGCAGCGAGCAACGCCAGAGCCGCCCCGCCGAACATCCAGCGGCGCTCCGGGTACAAGACCGCGAGCAGGCGTTTGACCGACGGAGCCATCTGCCTGCTCACGCGTGCTCCGCCTGCAGCAGCGCGCTGAACGCGCCACCGGAGCGCTGCAGGTGCTCCGGCGGACCCTGCTCGAGGACCCGGCCGCCGTCGAGCACGACGACCCAATCAGCCGCACGTGCCGCGCTCAGCCGATGCACGGCCATCAGCACGGTGCGTGAAGCGGCCGCCGCACGGATCAGTGCCTGCAGCTCCAGCGCCCCATCGCGATCGAGGTGCGCGGTCGGTTCATCGAGCAGCCAGACTTTCGCCCGCTCACGCACCAGTGCACGAGCCAACGCCAGACGCTGCAGCTGCCCGCCGGACAAGCCGACGCCGCGCTCCCCAAGCACGGTATCCGCGCCCTGTGGCATCCGCGCCAGCACGGCGGCCAGACCGCTCGCCTCGAGCGCCCGGCTCAGTGCGCCGGCATCCGCATCCGGGTTCGCGAGCAGCAGGTTTTCGCGCACCGAGCCTTCGAATACGTGGGTGCTCTGCGGCACCCAGGCAATGTATTGGCGCCATTGCTGCAGCGCACATGCGGCCAGATCAAACCCGTCGAGGAGGATCCGGCCGCGATCGGGCGCGGCGAAGCCGAGCAGCAGGCTCAGCAGCGTACTCTTGCCCGAGCCGCTCGCGCCAACCAGGGCAGTGAGCCGCGCCGGTCTGATCGTGAGCGAGCACTCGTGCAGGCCAGTTCCGCGGCCGCGGTGCAGATACGCCACGCGCTCGAGGCGGATCTCGGGCGGATGCTCGCAGCGCACCGGCGCGCCGACTGAGACCGATGGCGCAGCTGCTGCGGCGTCCGCCTCCAGTGCCGCGAGCTGCTCGGCCGCAGCGACCGCGTCCATGCGGGTATGGCGAAGCGCACCGAGGCCCCGCAGCTGCAGGTAGAACTCCGGCGCCAGCAGCAGCACGAACAGCCCATCGCGCAGCGCCAACTCGCCCCACAGCAGCCGAAATCCGATCAACACCGCGACGATGGCGATGCTGACCATGGCAAAGAATTCCAGCACCAGCGAGGACAGAAATGCGACGCGTAGCACCTGCAGGCTGAGCACGCGATACGTCTCGCTCTCTGTCTCGAGGCGAACGGCGAAGCGTTCCGCCGCGCCGAGCTGGCGCAGGGTCACCAGCCCGCCGAGTGCATCGACGAACGCCGCGCCGAGCCGCCGCAGCTGTCCGTAGCGCTGCTCACTCGCGCGGGCGGCCGCGCGCCCCACCAGCACCATGAACAGAGGGATGAGCGGCGCGGTGAGCACGAGAACCAGGCCGGACACCCAGTCGGCCGGGAAGACAAACACTGCGAGCAGCAGCGGGACCAGCACTGCGGCGCCCGCCTGCGGGAGGTAGCGTGCGAAGTACGCCAGGACGGCCTCGATGCCATCGACGAGGCGCGTGATCAGATCGCCGCTTGCGCTGGTGCGCAGCCCGATGGGCCCGAGAGCCTGGGCCTCGCGTAGCAGCCGGGTGCGCAGCGCGCCGGCGAGCTGCTGTGCGCCGCTCACCGCGCTGCGGCGCGCGCCGAGGGTCAGTACGAAGCGCAGCAGCGCCAGGACCAGCAACACTGCGCACAGTGGCCAGAGCTGGCCGAAGGGAGCATGCGCGAAAACGCCCGCAGCGAGGATCGCCGCGAGCACCCACGCCTGTGCGACCAGTCCCAGCGCAAGCAGTGCCGTGAACGCCGCCGTGCGCAGCAGCGGTCCGCGGATGAGGCGGGCCTCACGGCGCAGCCATTCTGCCGCGCGCCGGCCGTCGGGCGGCGGATCAGCCGCCCCGGGAGAGCTCACCCAGCGCCGCCTGCTCCGCTGTGCCGAGGATCATTCGGCGGCGGGTTTGACGCGGTGTGTTCCTCGTGCGCGTCGAGCATCGCGCCGCCGGCGGCGCTCACCAGCACGATCATCGTGGTACCGATCAACCAGGCGAAGTACCAGGCGCCCACGTCCCCGAGGATGGCCGTGAGCACGGTGACCAGGATGGCAATGACCAGGAAGAGAAGGAAATAGAGGAAACTGCGCATCGTCGTGCCCTCAGTAAGCGTGGTCATTGCCGATGAGTGATTCCGGCGTGACTTTGCCGCGCATCACCCAGAACGCCCAGCTGGTGTACCACAGTATGAGCGGCACGAAGACCGCGGTGAAGCCGATCATCCACAGCAGCGTCAGCTTGCTGGAACTGGAGTTCCACAACGTCAAGCTCACTGAAGGATCGACGCTCGAGGGCAGCATGAAGGGGAACAGGGCGGCGCCTGCCGTGCCGATGACGCCGATCCAGCCGAGCGCCCCGAACCACCAACCCAGATGCGAGCGACTGGCCCGCGCCGCAAGCAGCGCGCCAATCACGCCGGCGAAGCCCACCAGGGGCACGAGCCAGAGCACCGGGTAGACGGCAAAATTGTGCAGCCACGCCCCGGGGGCGACCGTCACGGTCTGCTGCAGCGGCGTCTGCGGTACACCCTCGCCCGGGCTGCCGACCAGCTGGTAGCCTGGCAGCGCGTGCACCCAGATACCGCCGAGCGCGAACAGCACCAGCGCCGCCGCGCCGGCCACCTGCACCAGTCCGCGGGCGCGCTGGAACATCTGCCCTTCGGCACCGTTCATGATCGTCAGCGACCCCATCATCACCGACAAGGACAGCGAGAGCACCCCGGTCATGATGGCGAACGGATTGAGCAGCCCGAGGAAGCTGCCGGTGTAAAAGGACGTCATGTCCCAGTCGAAATGAAACGGCACGCCATGGAACAGGTTGCCGAAGGCCGCACCGAACACGATCATCGGGACCGCGCCGCTCACCAGCAGCACCCAGTCCCACGCATTGCGCCAGGCGGGATGCTCGATCCGGCTGCGGTACTCGAAGCCGATCGGTCGCATGATCATCGTCCACAGCAACAGCAGCATCACCACGTAGAAGCCGGAAAATGCCGTGGCGTAGATCAGAGGGAACGCCGCAAAAATCGCACCGCCCCCCAGGATGAACCATACCTGGTTTCCGTCCCAGTGCGGCCCGATGATGTTCAGCGCCACGCGCCGCTCAGCATCCGTTCTGCCGACGTAGCGCAGGATCGTGCCGACGCCCATGTCCATGCCGACCATCACGGCCAGCCCGATCAGCAGCACGCCGAGCAGCAGCCACCAGATGACCTGCGTGATTGCAAACGTATCCATGGTTCAACCCTCCAACTTGCCGCCGTAGGGCGCGGCCGGCACCGGTCGGGGTGCGAGCGTCGGACGGGGCAACGCCGGCGCGCCACCGTCTCCGCCGTGCTCGGTCGGCCCGATCCGGATTGCCCGGATCATCAGGTACATCTCGATGCCGATGAAAATCGAATACAGCGTCACGAAGCCGATCAGCGAAAACACCATGTAGCCGACGCTGTGCGTCGAGGCGCTCATCCAGGTCGGCAGCACTCCGTACACCGTCCAGGGCTGACGGCCGAGTTCGGCCACCAGCCAACCGGCTTCATTGGCGAGGAACGGCACCGGGATCATCCACACGGCGACCTTGAGGATCCAAGTCTTCTTCTGAATCCTGTTGCGCAGTGAATAGAGTGTCGCCAGGACGAAAAACGCCATCATCAGCAGGCCCAGGCCCACCATGAACCGGAAGGACCAGAACACCGCCGCCACCGGCGGAATGGTGTCCTTCGCGGCCCGTTCGATCTGGGCGGGTGTCACCGCGCTGAGGTTCGGCGCATAGCGCTGCACCAGGAACCCGTAGCCGAGATCCGCCCGATGCGCCCTGAACTGCGCCATCGCGCTGGCATCCTGCGGATCGTGCGAGAGCGCCTTGAGCGCCTCGACCGCCGGGATGCCGTTCCTGATTTTCTGCACTGCCTGCTGCTCGAGCGTGTCGATACCGGGCACGGTGCCGCTGAGCGAGTGCGTGACCAGCAGCGAAAGCACCGCCGGCACCCGCACGGCTGCCAGATCCTTCTGCTCAGCCTGATCCGGGAATGCAATCAGGTTGAACGGCATGGGCGCGGGTCGTGACTTCCACAGTCCCTCCATCGCCGCCAGTTTGGTCGGCTGCGCCGTCGCGTCGACGAAGCCGAGCGCATCTCCGAGCGTGACGACACCGATCGTGGCCAGCACACCGAACAGCACCGCGATGCGGAAGGAGCGCTTGGCGATGTCCATGTGCCGGTTGCGCAGCATGTAGAACGCGCTGATGCCGGCGACGAACATCGCACCAGTGACGTAGCCGGCGATGCTGGTGTGCACGAATTTCGACTGCGCATCGGGGCTGAAGATCAGCTGCTGGAAGCTGGTCAGATGCATGCGCATCGTGATCGGGTCGAATTTCGCACCCTTCGGGTCCTGCATGAAGCCGTTCGCGACCAGGATCCACAGCGCCGAGAGGTTCGAGCCGAGCGCGACCAGCCAGGTGACCGCCAGATGCTGCCCCTTGCGCAGCCGGCCCCAGCCGAAGACCATCAGACCGACGAACGTCGACTCCATGAAGAACGCCATCAGTCCCTCGATGGCGAGCGGCGCACCAAAGATGTCGCCGACGAAGCTGGAATAGAACGACCAGTTGGTTCCGAACTGGAATTCCATGGTCAGCCCGGTGGCGACGCCGAGCGCGAAGTTGATCATGAACAACCGGCTCCAGAACATCGCCATCTGCTTGTAAATCGGCTTGCCGGTGGTGACGTAGACGGTCTCCATCGCCGCGAGCAGAAAGCTCAGCCCGAGAGTGAGCGGCACGAACAGAAAGTGATACAGCGCGGTAGCCGCAAACTGCACGCGGGAAAGGTCGACAACCGTCCCGTTGATCATGGGCGCAACTCCTCTGAGGCTATCGGTCGGGGGGCAGACCGGCCGGACGGTCCGTGTGGACGGCCGGATTCAAATCGGTCAGTCGCGAGAAAGCGCGCAGCGCGCGCGGGAGCGCCGCGGAACGGGCGCATTGCTCGAAAACGGCCGCGCCGAGGCACACACGCCTCGAGCAGGGGACCGGCTGGCCGCCCTGGCACACTCACGGGCCTCTCGCCCGACAACGTGTCTCGCATGAGAGGAAACACGGGCCGCATTCGCAAAAGACAGGCGATTTCCGCACGGTACTGTACGCTCAGGCCCGATCTGCGGGCAAGCCGCCCATCGGCAGCGGCATTGCGTTGCCGGCGTAAATCGCCCGCGGCAGCGCCGCTGCACTGCCGTTCAGCAAGCGCCGCCGAGCGTCGCTTCGAATGGGTCTGGTTCATGCGCACGGGAGCATAGACCTGATCGAAGCGCACGATGATGCGTAGCTCACCCAGGGGTGTTGCGGAAAGTACGGATTTCCGCCGCCGCGCGTCGGCGCACGGCCGGCTGCTTGAATGCGGCCGGACAATCCGTAAGAATCCGTGAGGTCCGGTTGTCACCTACAATCCGGCGGAGCAAGAGTCGGCCCGCAGCCCGACCCACACGGCAGGCGCCGCAGCGCGGTCAGCTGATGAACGACACGCCCACTGACACCGAGACGCTCGAACAGCTCCTGGCGCGGACCGCGCTGCAGGACCGGGCGGCGTTCGAGCGGCTTTATCAGCGGACGTCCTCGCGCCTGTTCGGTTTGTGCGTGCGCATGATGCGCGACCGGGGTGAGGCGGAGGAGGTGCTGCAGGAGGCATTCATCACCGTGTGGCACCGGGCCGGGACGTACAACCCGACGCTCGCGAGCGCCAATACCTGGCTCACCACCCTGGTACGCAACCGGATCATCGATCGGCTGCGCCAGCGCCGCGAGAGCACCAGCACCGAGACACTCGACCTCGAACATCTTCCCGACGAAGCGCAAGGCCCGGCCGCCCATGCCGAGGCGAGCGAGAACGCGGTGCGCCTCGAGCGCTGCCTCGACCAGCTCGATGCCAAATACAGCCGCTCGGTCCGTGAAGCCTTTTTCACCGGCGCTACGTATAAGGAATTGGCCATGCGCACCCAGGTGCCGCTGGCCACCATGAAGAGCTGGATCCGTCGCGCCCTGATGCAACTGCGCACCTGCCTAGAGACATGAATACCCCGGTCGAGCCCCCCACGGACGATCTGCGCTACGCCGAGTACGTGCTCGGCGTGCTGGAGCGCGATGAGCGCGCCGCGGTGGAACGGGAGATCGCCGCGAGCAGCGCGGCCGCGGCAGCCGAAGCGCAGTGGCGCGAGCGGCTGCTGCCGCTCGCCGAGCAGGTGGCCCCGCAAGCCCCGCCGGAGCGCGTGTGGCGGCGGATCCGCGCAGCGCTGGAATTTGACGCAACCCGCAGCGGCGCCGGCTTCTGGGACAACCTGCGCCTGTGGCACTGGCTGACCGTCGGCAGCGGCGCGCTGCTCGCGGCCGCCTGCGCCGCCCTCCTCTTCATCCTGGTGCATCGGCCAGCCGCCCCGCCAATCCCGTACATGGCCGCGACCATCACGGAGCACAACGGCCAGGTCGGCTGGACGGCAACCATGGACATCAGCCAGGCCCGCATGGTCGTGGTGCCGGCCGCCCCGCAGACGGTTCAACCCGGCCGCACGCCCGAACTGTGGCTGATCCCGGCGGGCGGGCGGCCGATTGCGGTCGGCCTGATCTCGACCCACGCGCCGATCACTCTGGCGCTGAGCGCAGGTCTCGTGGCCCGCCTCGGGCCGACGGCACGCCTGGCGGTATCCATCGAGCCGCAGGGCGGTTCGCCCACCGGGCAGCCCACCGGGCCTGTGGTCGCCGCCGGCCCGATCGGCGCAGCGCCCGCCGGCGGCGTGCCGGCCACCGCCCAGCTCATCCGCACCGCCCCGCAGCGCCCCGCCTGAGCCGCCGCGCGTCCGCCCGTTTTCAAGGGGTGGACGCGCGTGCATCCAAAAGCGGACCCGTTCCGTATAGAGCATCACAGTCACACGTGGTGCCCTGCGATGAGCGTCTCTCCGATACCCGTGCCCTCCCAGTCCAGCGCGAAGCGCCGGTCACTGCGCCCGACGCTGCGGCAATGGTTCGACACCGAGGTGAACGGCCGCCCGTTGGACCCGGCCACCGCCGACCGCGTCGATTGGCTGCGCGCCACGCCGTTCATCGCGCTGCACCTGGGGTGCTTCGCAGCGCTGTGGACCGGTGTCTCCGGCACCGCACTCAGCGTCGCCGCCGTGCTGTACGCGGTGCGCATGTTCGCCATCACCGGCTTCTACCACCGGGGCTTCTCGCACCGCACCTTCCGCGCCTCGCGGCCGGTGCAGCTGCTGTTCGCGGTGATCGGCGCGGCGTGCGTTCAGCGTGGGCCGCTGTGGTGGGCGGCGCACCACCGCAATCACCATCGCGACGCCGATACGCCGCTCGATCCGCACTCCCCGCGGGTCCACGGCTTGCTCTGGAGCCACATGGGCTGGTTCCTCACCCGCCGGGCGTTTCGCACCGACCTGAAACGGGTGGCAGACCTCGCCCAATACCCTGAGCTGCGCTGGCTCGACCGTTACGACATCGCCGTTCCCGTGGCGCTCGCCGCGGCTCTGTACGCGCTCGGCGCCCTGCTGCAGCGCCTCGCCCCGCAGCTCGGCACCGACGGGCCGCAGCTTCTCGTGTGGGGGTTTTGCATCTCCACGGTGACGCTCTTTCATGCCACGGTGACCATCAACTCCCTGGCGCACGGCTGGGGCTCGCGTCGCTTCGAGACCCGGGACGACAGCCGCAACAATTTCCTGCTCGCGCTGCTGACGTTCGGTGAGGGCTGGCACAACAATCACCACCGCTTCCCGGGCACCGCCCGCCAGGGGTTTCGCTGGTGGGAAATCGATCTGACCTGGTATGGACTGCGGCTGCTCGCCGCGCTCGGACTGATCAGCGGACTGAAGCCGCTGCCGGCACACATGCTCGAAGCACTCGAACGGTAACGCCATGCGCATCGCCGTCATCGGTTCGGGCATCTCAGGCCTAGCCGCGAGCTGGCTGCTCGCGCAGCGTCACGAGGTGACGCTGTTCGAGGCCAACGATTACTTCGGTGGGCACACGCACACCCACCAGGTGCACCTGGCGGGGCGCGACTATGCCGTCGACTCCGGCTTCATCGTCTTCAGCCCCCGACACTACCCGCTGTTCACCGCGCTGCTCGAGACACTCGGCGTCGACTCGCAGCCGACCACCATGAGTTTCTCGGTGCACAACGGCGCGAGTGGTCTGGAATACAACGCGACGCGCCTCGATACGCTCTTCTGCCAGCGGCGCAACCTGTTCTCCCCGCGCTTCCTCGGCATGATTCGCGACCTGCTGCGCTTCTACCGTGAAGCCCCTGCACTGCTGAGCAGCGAGCGCGACGGGCCGACTCTCGGGGAGTATCTGGCCGCAGGCCGCTACGGGGCGGCATTCCGCGACGAGCATCTGGTGCCCATGGCCTCGGCGCTGTGGTCCTCCCCGCCCGAGCAGATCCTCTCGTTCCCGGCCCGCTATCTGGTGCAGTTCATGGCCAATCACCAGATGCTCGCGATGCGCGATCGACCCGAGTGGCGGGTCGTGCGCGGCGGTTCGGCCCGCTACGTAGAGGCATTGAGGTCGCGCTGGAACGTGCGCGAGCGCCTCGGCTGCCCCGTGCACGCGCTGCGCCGCGAGGCGCAGGGGGTGCGCATCACGCACGCCGAGGGCACCGAGCACTTCGAGCAGGTGATTCTCGCCTGCCACAGCGACCAGGCGCTCGCGCTGCTCTCGGACCCGAGCGACGCCGAACGCTCGATACTCGGCGCCATCCGCTACCAGATGAACGAAGCGGTACTGCACACCGACGCCTCGCTCCTGCCGTGCAACCGCAAGGCATGGGCCGCCTGGAACGCGTACGTGCCCGGTGAGCCCGGCGCGCCCTGCACGGTGAGCTACTGCATGAACCTGCTGCAGAACATCGATGCGCCGGAACCGTTCGTGGTGACACTGAACCGCAGCGCCGCAATCGATCCGACCCGAGTGCTGCGCACGATGCGCTATGCGCACCCGGTGCACACCCACGAGGCGCTCGCCGCACAGCGCCGCCGAGCGCAGATTCAGGGCGCGCGGCGCACCTGGTTCGCCGGCGCCTATTGGGGCTGGGGCTTTCACGAGGACGGCATGCGCAGCGCGCTCGCCGTGGCCGAAGCGATCGAAGGGCGTAGCGCCACGGCGCTGATGCGCAAGGTGGCCGCATGACCGCCCCGCCCGCGTTCTCAAGCGCCGTGTACGAGGGCGTGGTGCACCATCGGCGTCTGGCACCTCGTCGCCACTCCTTCAGTTACCGCATCGCACAGCTGTGTCTGGATCTCGATGAGCTCGAGCGAGTGTTCGCCGGCCGGTGGTTGTGGTCCCGCGACCGGCGCAATGTCGCCGAATTTCGCCGCAGCGACTACCTGCAGCCCGAGAGCGTCCCTCTCGCCGAGGCCGCGCGCAGCCTCGTTGAGCGGCACACCGGCGAGCGGCCGCAGGGCCCGGTGCGATTACTGACCCATTTGCGCTACGCCGGATACGTATTCAATCCGGTCAGCTTCTATTACTGCCATGACGCTGAAGGCGCGCTGCACTCGGTGATCGCGGAGATCACCAACACTCCGTGGAACGAACGGCACGCCTACGTGCTCGCGCTCTCGCAGGCCGAACGGAGCGGCGCGCTGTGGCAATGGGATTTCGCCAAAGCCTTTCACGTCTCGCCCTTCCTGCCGCTCGAGCGCGACTACCGCTGGCGCTTCAGCGCGCCCGCCGAGCGACTGCGCGTGCACATGGCCGTCAGCGACGGGCAGCAGGTGCAGTTCGAGGCCTGCCTGAACCTCGAGCGCAGACCCCTCACGGGCGCGAATCTTGCGCGCGTGCTGTGGCGCTACCCGCTGATGAGCACCCAAGTGATCGGCGCGATTTACTGGCAGGCGCTGCGGCTGTGGCTGAAGCGCATCCCCGTCCACGACCACCCGGACAGATCACGATCTTCACGAGGTACCGCATGAATACCGCCGTCGCAGCCCTCACCCGTCCGCGCGGGACTGCCCTGGAGCGATTCCTGCGCAGCCAGCTGCTGTCGCGCCTGGCCGCGCTGCGCGCCGGCAGGCTCGCGATCGAGGACGCCTACGGCACGGTGACGCTCGGCGCAGATGACGCGCTCGCCCCACTGGTACGCCTGCACGTGACCGATCCGGCCTTCTATCGGGCCGTTGCAGCCGGCGGCAGCGTCGGCGCGGGGGAGGCCTACATGGATGGCCTGTGGCGCTGCAGCGCCCCGGGCCTGGAGGACTCCGATGCGCTGGTCGCGCTCGTGCAACTGCTGGTGCGCAACCGCGCGCTGCTCGATGGACTGGAATCCGGCTGGGCGCGACTGGCAGGTGCCGCGCGCCGGCTCTGGCATGCAGGGCGCGGCAACACGCGCGCCGGCAGCCGCCGCAATATCGCGGCACACTATGACTTGAGCAACGCGTTCTTTGCGTTGTTCCTCTCGCCGGATCTCATGTACTCCTCGGCGCTGTGGAGCGGCGGCGCGGACACCCTCGAGGCAGCCTCCGAGCGCAAACTCGAGGCGGTCTGCCGCAAACTCGCGCTGGGCCCCGGCGATCACGTGCTCGAGATCGGCACCGGCTGGGGCGGTTTCGCGCTGCATGCCGCCCGTCACTACGGCTGCCGCGTCACCACCACCACGATTTCGGCTCAGCAATACGAGCTTGCGCGGGAGCGGTTCCGCGCCGCCGGCCTCGAGGATCGCATCGAGTTGTGTCTGGCGGATTACCGGGATTTGACGGGCCGGTACGACAAGCTCGTGTCGATCGAGATGATCGAGGCCGTGGGCGCCGATCATCTGGAGGAATACTTCGCCACGATCAGCCGGCTGCTCCGCCCGCACGGCGCAGCGCTGGTCCAGGCGATCACCATCGAGGATCACCGCTACGAGCAGGCGCTCGCGTCGGTGGACTTCATCAAGCGGCACGTGTTTCCCGGCAGCTTCATTCCGTCGGTGAACGCGATGCTGGCGGCGAAGAGCCGCGCCAGCGATCTCGCGCTGATATCCCTCGAGGACTTCGGGGACTCCTATGCACGGACCCTCGAGGCGTGGCGCAAGCGCTTCATGGCCCGCCTCGCTGAGGTGCGCGCACTAGGCTTCGATGAGCGCTTCGTCCGACTTTGGGAGTTCTACCTCGCCTACTGCGAGGGCGGCTTTCGGGAACGGGCGCTCGGGGTGGCGCACCTGAAGCTGGTCAAGCCGCAGTGGCGCCACGGCGCAGAGGTTCCTCTGCGGTGAACACGCTGCTCACATTCATCGCCTACGAGCTGGTCTGGTTCGCCGCGGTGATCGGGGCCGGCCGCGGACGGGTCTGGCCGGGAGTGTGCGCCGCCGCGGCGTTCATCGCCTGGCGCCTGGCGGTCTCACGACACCGTGCAATCGAGGGGCGTCTGCTTGCGCTTGCGTTGCTCATCGGCGCGGCGCTCGAGACCTGCTGGGTACGCACCGGGCTGATCCGCTACGCAGCGGCCTGGCCGCTCGGATCCTCGCCGGCCTGGCTGCTCGCGCTGTGGGCGTCGTTCGGTCTGACCATCGTGCCGTTGTTCAGCTACCTGCACTCGCGCCCGTGGCTCGCCGCAGCACTCGGGGCCATCGGCGGACCGGCCTCCTACTGGGCGGCGGGGCGAGGGTGGCACGCGGTGCTCTTCCCGCCTCGAGCGCTCCCGACGCTGCTCGCCTTGTCGCTCGGCTGGGCCGTCGCACTGCCGCTGCTGACGACACTCGCCCGGCGCTGGTTGTCCGCCGCCCGGAGGCCCGCATGAGTTCACTCGCAGTCTTGGGTCTTCTCTGGGGGCTCGCCGCGGTGGTGATGTGCGGCGGCTGGCTCTGGCAGCGGCGCCGTCGCAATGCGGGCATCGCCGATGTGCTCTGGTCGGCGCTGCTGGCGATGTCTGCCCTGGCGCTGGCGGTGAGCGGCACGGGCGCGCTGCGCGCGCGCGTGTTGCTCGCCGTGTTCGGCGGCGGCTGGGCGCTGCGCCTGGCGATGCATCTGGCCGTGCGCGTCGGGCGTGAGGATGAGGACGGCCGCTACCAGGCGCTGCGCGAGCGCTGGGCCGGCGATCAGCGTCGCTGGTTCGGCTTCTTCCAGTTCCAGGCGCTGTCCGTGCCGCTGTTCGCGCTGCCGTTCGTCGCGGTCGCGGCAAACCGTGATGCGCCGCCGGGCGCGCTCCTCGCCGGCGCGCTGCTGTGGCTGCTCGGCGTGCTCGGCGAGGCGCTCGCCGACCGCCAGCTTGCGGACTTCCGGGCCGATCCTGAGCATCGCGGCCGCACCTGCCGCAGCGGCCTGTGGCGCTACTCGCGCCATCCGAACTACTTCTTCGAATGGCTGCACTGGTTCGCCTACGTGGCCTGGTCCATGGGCTCCCCGCTCGCGCCACTCGCCTGGCTCGGTCCGATCACGATGTTCGTGTTCCTGCGCTATCTGAGCGGGGTGCCGTGGACCGAGGCGCAGGCGCTGCGCTCGCGGGGCGAGGACTACCGCGACTACCAGCGCCGCACATCGATCTTCTTCCCGTGGTTTCCCCGTCGACCGCCTTCAGGAGCCCAGAGATGAGCACCGTTGTGACCTCCCCCCTCGAACTCCCCGGCGATCGCCCGGCCCCCGGACTGCTCGGGCTCGCCGAGCGCGGCCTGCTGCCTGATGCGCTGGTGCGCCTCGGGATCCGCCGGCTGTGTGCCGAGCGGCTGCGCACCGAGCGCAGCGGCGGCCCTGCGGTTGAGGCCGAGCGCTTCAGCGTGCGCATTGGCGCGCTGCGCGAAAGTCCCGTTGCGATCCACACCGAGGCGGCGAACGCCCAGCACTACGAACTGCCGCCGGAATTCTTCGCCCTGTGCCTGGGGCCGCGTCTGAAGTACTCGTGCTGTTACTTCGCACACGGCGCGGAGAGCCTGGCCGAGGCCGAGGAGGCGATGCTCGCGCTCTATGCGCAGCGCGCGGAACTCGCCGACGGGCAGCAGATCCTCGAGCTCGGCTGCGGCTGGGGCTCGCTCACGCTGTGGATGGCCGAGCACTTTCCGCAAGCGCACATCACGGCGGTGTCTAACTCGCACGGTCAGCGTCACCACATCGAGGCGCAGTGTCGCGCGCGCGGACTGACCAACGTTCAAGTCCTCACCCGGGACGTCAACGCACTCATTCTCGACGCTGCGCGCTTCGATCGCTGCGTTTCGGTCGAGATGTTCGAGCACGTGCGCAACTACGAGGCGCTGATGCAGCGCATCGCGGCGTGGCTGAAGCCGGGTGGCAAGCTGTTTACGCACATCTTCGCTCACCGGACCGTGATGTACCCCTTTGAGACCAGCGGCGCGGACAACTGGATGGGCCGGCACTTCTTCACCGGCGGGCTGATGCCGTCCGCCGACACGCTGCTGCACTTTCAGGATGATCTGCGCCTCGAGCAGCGCTGGCTCGTCGACGGCACGCACTACAGCCGCACGGCGAACCTGTGGCTTGCGCACCAGGATGCGCAGCGCGAGCGTGTGCTCGAAGTGCTGCGCGAGGCCTACGGCGCGAACGCCCGGCTGTGGTATCAGCGCTGGCGGATCTTCTGGATGGCGTGCGCCGAACTGTTCGGTTACGCGGGGGGCAGTCAGTGGCTGGTGGCCCATTACCGATTTGCGCGGCCGCAGACCGGGGTGCGTCCATGAAGGCCGCACGCGCCGCTTTGGTGCTGCTCGTTGCACTGAGCCTCGCCGCGTGCCGGACGCTCGCGGCCGAGAAGCCGATTCCGCCGGTCGCGCACGTGAACCTCAAGCGTTACGTGGGCCGCTGGTACGTGATCGCCGCGATCCCGACGCACATCGAGCGCGACGATTACAACCCGGTGGAGAACTATCGCCTGGAACCGGATGGATCGATCTGCACGGTGTTTCGCTTCCGGCGAGGCAGCTTCACCTCCCGGCTGCACACGGTTCATTCGACCGCCACGGTGGTCCGCCACACCGGCAATGCCGAATGGCACGTGCATCTGTTCTGGTTCCTGCGCCTGCAGTACATCGTCGGCTGGCTCTCACCGCACTACAACCGGGTGATCGTGGCGCGGGATGCGCGCGACTACGTCTGGCTCATGGCCCGTACGCCGCAGATCTCCCGGCGCGATTACGACTCGATGGTGGCGAGGGTGGCGGCCATGGGCTACCCGGTGAGCAAGCTGCGCAAGAGCCCGCAGCGCTGGCCGGAACCGGGCGGTCCGCGTCCGTCCTTCGCCTCGATCTGCCGCTGAGTGCAGCGCAAGCGGGGGCGTGCCTGGAAGATTTGCGGCGCCTAGGGTAGCTTAGGCGCTCGAATCGTCCCTACGGGGTGTGCCGTGAAGAAGACATCGATTGCATCGTTTGGGGTCTGCGTACTCGCCGTCGGCGTGCTCGCCGCGTGCAGTTCACCGAATGCCGACTGGCAGAAGGCCTCGGCGCAGGGTACTGTGGCCGCGTACCGCAGTTTCATCCAGCATCACCCCGACGATCCGCGCGTGCAGCAGGCACGCAACCGCATCGAATCGCTCCAGGACCAGCACGCCTGGCAGAGCGCCAAGAGCGCCGGCACCGTCGCGTCCTACCAGCAGTACCTGGCGCAGTATCCGAACGGGGCGTATACGGCCGAGGCACAAGGCGCGCTGACGAGCCTGAAGGAAGCCAGCGCCTGGCAGAGTGCCAAGAGTGCCGGGACGGTGGCCGCCTACGAGGCGTTCGTCAGCCAGTTCCCGAATGCGACCGAAGCGAGCAAGGCCCAAGCTGAAATCAACAAGCTGGCCGGCTTCCAGGTCGAACTCGGCCGCTACCGCACGGCCAGCGCAGCGAGCGCAGCGGCCAAGCAGCTGAAGTCCCGCTTCGCGAGCCTCCTCACCCAGGTTCAGGTGATCGCACCCTCGGGCGCGAACAAGCTGACGACCCTGCGCTCGCAGCAGATGAGCCATGCGGACGCACTCGCCGCCTGCGCGGCGCTGCGCCGGGCGCACCAGAGCTGCTCGGTGGTCAAAATCCAGGTGAAGTCGGGCGGACTGAGCCTCTCGGGACTGTAGTGGCTGCGGCCGATCCGGCCGCAGCCACCCGGCCGCCGGCAGCCAGCATCAGGCTGACGGTATCGAGATACTGGCGATGCTCGGCGGCCAGCAGTCCGAGCACGGCCCGCTCACGCTGACGCTGTGCGTCGAGGACCGGCAGCAGGCCCGAATTGCCCGCCTGGTAGCTCGCCCGTTCCAGGCGCACCCGTCGTCGCGAGAGGGCGAGGGCCCGGTGTTCGGCGGCGCGCAGTTGCGCATCGTGACGCAGTGCATCGAGCGCATCGGCCACCTGCCCGAAGGCGCTGATCACCACCTGCTGGTACAGATCGGCGCGCTCATGCAGCGCATCGAGTGCCGCACGCCGTTCGGCGTGCAGTTTTCCACCCTCGTACAGCGGCGCAGTGAGACCCGAGATCAGCGACCAGGCGAGCGAACTCGCATCGAACAGGTGCTGCGGGCGCAACGCCTCTTCACTCAGCGTCGCACTCAGTGTGATCTGTGGATACAGTTTCGCGGTCGCGATGCCGACCGCAGCGGTTGCGGCCTGCAGCTGCGCCTCGGCGGCGAGAATATCCGGACGACGCTTCAGCAACAGTGACGGCAGTGCGACTGGCACCTGCGCCGGCAGGCGGATCTCGCTGAGCCGCGGGTCGGGACGGCGCCAGGACGCCGGCGTGCGACCGAGCAGCACCGCAAGGGCGTGCCGAGAAGTCGTGAGCCGCTGGTACAGCGGCGGCAGCAGCGTCGCGTCGCTGGCGAGCTGAGTCTGCGCGGTGAGCACATCCAGGCGGGGCTCGGACCCTGCGGCAACTGCCGCTCGCACGAGCTTCAGGTTGGCGCGATCCTCGCTGAGCAGACTGCGCACGGCGTGGATTTCGGCACGGTCAGTGGCGATGTCGAGCGCCTCGGTCGCGACCTGTCCGCTGAGGATCAGGCGCGTGGCGGTGAGTTCGCTGCGCTGATACTGCTCTGCGGCACGCGCTTCCTCGACGCTGCGGCGGACCTCGCCGAGATAATCGAGCCGATAGGCGACGCTGACGCCGCCGGCGACGTAGCTGAAAGGAGCGAACGCGTCCGGACCGAGGAATTCCGCACCGTACTTCTGCCGTCCGGCCCCGGCATTGAAGCCGATCTGCGGATAGCGGCCCGCGCCGCCCACGGACACCAGCTCGCGCGCGCGCTCGAGGGCCGCCTGCGCGGCCGCCACGTCATGATTGTCGGCGAGCGCCGCGCGCACCAGCGCATCGAGCCGCGGGGAGCGAAACAGCCGCCACCACGGCCCGCTGGCGCCAAGACCGAGCGCGGCGCGCTCCCGATAGGCGCTCGGCGGCGCGTGCTCACCGCGCACCCGCTCGCCCGCAGGACGGTAATGCGCCTGCAGTGGCACCGCGGGGCGGTGAAACGCCGGACCCACCGTGCAGCCGGACAGGGGCAGGGCCACGACCCCTGCCATCGCGAAGACCAGCTGCCATCGCCACCTGAGATATTCCGCGCGCGCCATCACTTCACTCCATCTCCATGACCAGCGGCGCCTCTGCCTGGCGACGCGGGGGCTTCAGCAGCAGCACCAGCGGCAGCATCGCGAGCGTCATCACGAACATCAGCTTGAAATCGTCGTTGTAGGCAATCATGCGCGCCTGACGCGTCACGAACTCGTTGAGCGCGGACAGCCCGGCGATCGACGTGAAGCTGAACGGCGCATGCAGCCGGATTTGCGCGCCATACGGCACGATGTGCGAAGCCAGCCGCTCGTGCATGACCTGGGTGTTGTGCGTCAGGAGAGCGCTGGTGGCAGCAATGCCCACGCTGCTGCCGACATTGCGCAGGAGGTTGTACATCGCGGTGCCCTCGGAGCGATATTTTGCGGCGAGCGTCGTAAAGGCGACCGTCGTCATGGTGACGTAGGTCAGACCGGTGCCGAGCCCCTGCATGAACGTCTCGCTCCAGATCAGCCACTGCGGCATCTGCGTGGAGAAGTAATTCGCCATGATCCACAGTGCGCTCGCGGCAATCACCAGACCGGTGGCGATGAGAACCCGTGGATCGACCCGTTCGATGAGTCGCCCGGCGAGAAACATCGCGATGAAGCTACCCGCGCCACGCGGCGCCATGGCGATACCGGTGGTGAGCACCGGATAGCCGAGCAGGTCCTCCAGCAGCGGTGGCAGCAGCGCAAGCGTCGCGAACAGCACCATGCTGACCACGACGATCAGGATATTGCCGATGTTGAAATTGCGGTCGTGAAACAGCCCCGGGCTGACGAACGGCTCCCGCGCGGAGAACGTATGCACGAGGAACCAATACAGCCCGAGAGCCGCGAGCCCCATCTCGATCCAGATTTCGGTCGAGCCGAACCAGTCTTTCAGCGAGCCCCGGTCGAGCATGATCTGCAGTGCACCGACGGCGAGACTCAGGGTGGCGAAACCGAAGAAGTCGAACGAGGACTTGCGCTTCTGCGTCTCGCGCAGGTAGGTCATGATGCCAATGGCCGAGAGAATGCCGAATGGCACGTTGATGTAGAACACCCATCGCCAGCTGTAACTGTCGGTGAGCCAGCCGCCGAGCACCGGAGCGAGCATCGGACCGAGCACCACGCCCTGCCCCCAGAGCGCCATCGCGCGCCCGTGCCGTTCGGGCGGATTGATGTCGAGCAGTACTGCCTGGGAGAGCGGCACGAGCCCGGCGCTGAAGCCGCCCTGCAGCAGACGGAACAGCACGATCTGGGTGATCGAGTGCGCCATGCCGCACAGCGCCGAGGTCACCGTGAAGCCGAGCACCGAGATCAGCAGCACCTTCTTGCGGCCGAACCGGCCGGCGAGCCACCCGGACAGCGGCGTGACGATCGCCGCCGCCACGATGTAGGACGTCAGCACCCAGTCCATCTGCTCGAGCGTCGCGGACATGCTGCCGCCGATGTGCGGCAGCGCGACGTTGGCGATGGTCGTGTCGACCGACTGCAGGATCGTGGCCAGAGTCACCGCGATGGTGATCGGCACGCGATGAATCGTGTTGTGTTCAGTGTCGGTCATCGCGGCAGCGCTTCAACCGGCGACAGACGCCGCCCCGTGGCGCGCAGCCGGCCCAGACTGGGTATCGATCGTGACCGAGGCGCTCAGCCCCGAGCGCACCGGTGGCATCCGTCCCACCAGGCGCAGCCGCACATCGAGCCGCTGCACGACCTTGACCCAGTTGCCGGTTGCATTCTGCGGCGGCAGCACGGAGAACTGCGCACCGGTGCCCGGGGTGATGCTGGAGACGACGGCGTGGAACGTTTGATCCGGATACGCATCGATGCTCACGGTCGCCGTGTCGCCCGGGCGGATGTGGGTGAGCTGATTTTCCTTGTAGTCCGCCTCGATCCACACATCGTGCGTCGAGACCAGGACGAACGCCGGCGTGGCGAGCGGCAGGTAGCCACCGACCTGCAGGTGATCGACTTCCGTCACGATGCCGTCCGTGGGGGCGCGCACCGTGGTGTAGGACAGCTCGAGCAGCGCATGATCGAGCATCGCCTGCGCCTCGGCGACCTGGGGATGCTGACGCACCGGCAGCGCCGGATTGCCGCCGAGGCGGGCGAGCACGGCCTCGATCTGCTGCTGCGCGGCGCTGACCGCTGCCTGCGATTGCTGCAAGGCGAGGCGGGCCCGATCGAACTGCGACGTCGAGGACACGCCGATCTTCAGCAGCCGCTCGCGGCGCAGCAGCTCGCGCCGTGCATACGCCTGACGGCTCTTGGCGGAATTCAGCGCCGCCAGATCGGCGCGGTAGTCCGCCTCGAGTGCGCGCACGGCGAGGCGCGCGGCGTCCAAGCGGGACCGCGCCGCCGCGACCGCGATGCGCAGCCGCCGTGGATCGAGCCGGAAGAGCACCTGCCCTTGCTTCACCCGTTCGTTGTCGTGAACGTCCACCTGAACGACGCGTCCGGAAACGTCCGCGCTGATCTGCACCTGGGCGGCACGCAGATACGCATCGTCGGTCGACTGGTAGCGGCCGCTCGTGAGGTAGATATACACGGCCCCCGCGATCACGATCGCCGGTACGCCCCACAGCAGCGGGCGGCGCAGACGCTCGCGCAGCGGACGGGTCGCGGGCGGGGATTCGTGCTCGGACGGGGCGTCGTGCCCGGAATCGTTCATCGGTTGGACCTCGTGGACCTGCGCCCGGCATCGGGTGCGGAAGAGTCATCGGCCGACAGCGGGGCAAGCGCCGTCAGGTTCGCTTGCACGCGCTCGAGCAACGCCACCAGCTGGGTGCGCTCCTCGCTCGAGAGGCCCTGCAGCATCTCCGCGCGCGTCTCGGCGATCAGCCGCCAGATCTGCTCGAGTACGGGGGCCGCCTCGGCGGTGAGCCAGAGCGTGTGTGCACGCCGGTCGGTCGGGTCGAAGCGCCGCTGCACCCAGCCGTCGGCCTCTATGCGATCGAGGATGCGCACCAGCGTCATCGGGTCGACGTCCGAGAGTTCAGCGAGCCGCTTCTGGCTCACACCCTCGTTGCTCTGCAGATGGATGAGTGCCCGGCACTGCGGCAAGGTCAGCGCGAGCGCCTGGGCACGTTCCTCGAAGCGTCGCGTGTAGCGGCGGCTGACGTCCTTGAACAGGAAGCCCAGCTGGCGAAATTGCTCGTAACTCATATGCGGAGAGATAATCTTTATAGACGATAATATCATTTGATATTATCTCCGGCAATACCTTCCCGGCGGCGCCACGCGTCAGCGGGCGTAGAATGCGAAGTCCACGCAACGATTCGGAGTACAGACGATGGCCACCGGCTGGGCCGGCGATGGTGCCGTGCAGGATCAGATTGATGCGACCGTGACGGACGCGATCGAGCGTGCCCGCGCCCGGCTCGCGCACGGGCCGGGGCTGACGCATTGCGCCGAGTGCGGCGAGCCGATTCCGCCCGAGCGCCGGCAGGCCGTTCCCGGGGTGCGCCTGTGTCTCGCCTGCCAGAGCGCCAGCGACGAGGCGGCCGCCACGTTCAGCGGCTACAACCGCCGCGGCAGCAAGGACAGTCAGCTGCGCTGACCGCGCCGACGGGGTTTCCTGGCCGATAGCCCTGGCGTAACCTGCACGATACCGAGCCGCACCGACGCGGCCACCAGTACCGGGGACGCCTTTGAATCCGAATCTGCGCGATTTCTGCCGCTGCGCCTTGCTTGCGTGCGTCGCAGCCCTGCCCGCCCACGCCGCCCTTGCCCGGGGCCGGCATCTGAGCACGCAGGACTACGCCCGCGCCGCGCAGTTCATGCCCTACGCAACGGCACCGCTCGTCGACGATGACGTCGAGCACGTGCACTGGCTTGCAGGCGATCGGTTCTGGTTCATCGACCACGATGCCCGCGGCGACCATTACCGCATCATGGATGCAGCGAACGGCAAAGTGGCCCCGGCGTTCAACCGCATCAAGCTCGCCGCCGCGCTCGGCAATGTGATCGGCAAACCGCTCGACCCGACCAAACTGGGCATCACCGCCATCAAGATCCTGCATGGTCACCTGCACGTGACGCGCGCGGGCAAGCACTTCATCTGCGATCTCACTGGTGCCGGGCACTGCAGGGCAGCCGCACCGGGCGCGCGCGAGCCAGGCATTCTCTCGCCGAACGGCAAATACCTGGCGTTCATCCGCAATTGGAACCTGTGGGTGCGCAACGTGCACACCGGCAAGGAGCGTCAGCTGACCTTCGACGGGGTGAGGAACTTCGGCTATGCCACCGACAATGCCGGTTGGCTGCGCTCGAAGCGCCCGGTGCTGAACTGGTCGCCGGACTCCCGCCAGATCGCCACCTATCAGCAGGACCAGCGCAAGGTCGGCGATATGTACCTGGTCAGTGCCGCGATCGGGCATCCGAAGCTGCAGAAATGGAAGTACCCGCTGCCGGGCGACAGACACGTCTTCATGATCGATCCGGTGATCATCGACGTGGCGAGCGCGCGCGTAATCCGGCTGCAGATGCCGCCCGAACAGCGACTCTCGAGCCTGTGCGACGACATCAGCTGCCAGAACAACGGCCACTGGGACGACGTCGAATGGGCTCCCGACGGCAAGACGCTCGCCCTGGTGAGCACCTCGCGCGATCGGCAGCATGAATGGTTCCGCGTCGCCAACGCGCGCACCGGCGCGGTGCGCACGGTATTCGAATACAGCACGACCAAGTACTACCAGAGCGGCATCGGCGCGGTCGATTGGCGCTACCTTCCGGCCTCCGGCCAGGTCCTGTGGTACAGCTCGAGCACCGGCTGGGGCAACCTCGGCCTCTACAGTCTCAAGAGCGGTCACTTCGAACGGCCGGTCACAACCGGACACGGCGACGTCACGCAGGTGCTGCACGTCGATCGGCACACCGGCACCGTCTGGTTCCGCGCGGTCGGGCGCATTCCCGGCATCAGCCCCTATTACGAGCAGTTCTGGAAGGTCAATCTCGCCGGCGGCGCCCCGAAACGGCTCACGCCACGCGACTGCGACAATCTCATCAGCATGTCCCCGGATGGGAAGTACTTCGTCGACAGCTGCTCGACCCCGCAGCACGCGCCGGTCACCACGCTGCGCTCGGCGGCCACCGGGCGGGTCATCGCGACCGTCGCACGCGCGCACCTCAATCGGCTGCGTGCGATCGGATGGCAAGCGCCTCAGCAGATCGTCGTCACAGCACGCGACGGCCACACCAAACTCTACGGACTGATGTTCAAGCCGACGAACTTCGATCCGCACAAGAAATACCCGATCATCGACTACGTGTATCCCGGACCGCAGATCGGTTCGGTGTTCACGTTCCGCTTCGAGCCTTCCGACTACGACAATCAAGCCCTCGCCGAACTCGGCTTCATCGTCATTGCGGTCGACGGCATGGGCACCCCGTATCGCTCGCGGCACTTCCAGCGCTACTGGTACGGCGACATGGGCGACAACACCCTGCCGGACCAGATCGCCGCCATCCGTCAGCTCGCGCAGCGTTACCCCTGGATCGATCTGAACCGGGTTGGCATCTGGGGACACTCCGGGGGCGGCAACGCCACCGCGGATGCGATGTTCCGTTACCCGGATTTCTTCAAAGTCGGCTGGGCCGAGAGCGGCAACCAGGACAACCGCGACTATGAGAACGACTGGGGCGAGCTCTATCAGGGACTGCTCAAGCGCAACGCGAACGGGACCACCAACTACGACAACCAGGCCAATGAGCTGCTGGCAGGGCATCTGCGCGGCCATCTGATGCTCACCTACGGCACGCTTGATGACAACGTGCCGCCGGAGAGCACCCAGATCGTGGTCGAGGCGCTCATCAAGGCGAACCGGCCGTTCAACATGATCGCCATTCCTAACGTGCGACACGGCTACGGCTATGCGACGCCGTACATCACTGTGCGCCGCTGGGATTACTTCGTGCGCCACCTGGCCGGCAACACGCCACCGAAGCACTTCGCACTGAAGCCCTGGCCCTGGCGCTGAGGCGCACCCGTCAGGGGGCGCCGGCCGCCGCCGCAAGCAGCTCCTCGAGCGGCTTGCCGGCGGCGCGCAGCGCGGCGAGCTGCGCTGCGTCCCACACCTGGCGGATCCGCCCCTCGAGCAGCAGCGCGACGCGGTCGGCGTAGCGTTCGGCGATCTCCAGTGCATGGGTGGCGAGCAGCACCGCCGCGCGCCGTTCGTCCACCAGGCGCCGCAGGTGATGCTTCAGGATCGCTGCACTGGAGGGATCGAGCCCGTTGAACGCCTCATCGAGCACGATCAGGCGCGGAGCGCCGATCAGGGCCAGCAGGACCGCCAGCTTCTGGCGCATGCCGAGCGAATACGTATCCACATACCGCTCGAGCTGCCCGCTCAGCGCCAGTGCCTCGGCCAGCTCGAGCACACCGCGGTCGATCTCCTTGAGCCCCTTGGCCGCCGCGTAGACCTGCAGGCACTGCCGGCCGGTGAGCAGTCCCGGCAGACGCTCGGGCGCGCACCCATAGCCGAGCGTCCGCTTCGCCGCTGCCCCATCGTCGAGCGATACACCGGACAATTCGATGCGTCCACTGCGCGGGGGCAGCAGCCCGGCAGCCGCATACAGCAGCGTTGACTTACCGCTGCCGTTCGGACCGAGCACGACGCACCATTCGCCGATCGCGATCTGCAGGTTGACATCGCGCAGCACCGGCTGTGCATCGTAGCCGGCCGTGAGCCCGCGCATGCACAGCACCGGCGGGACGGACTGTGCTTCGATGCCGCTCATCGTCCCCACCGCTGCAGCGTCGAGGCCGCGCTCGCGCCGCTGCGCAGTGCGAGCAGCGAGCCTGCCGCCGCCAGTACCAGCACCATCGCGAGCCAGCCCGTCACGATCAGTCCCACGAGGCGCAGATCGGACGCGGTGCGCGTCACTGCGGCGATCGCCAGGAGCAGCGCGGCAGCGAGCAGCTGTGCACCCAATACCCGATGCGCCAGTGCCCAGGTGAAGCGCAACGCACCCGGCGCGGCGGGCGCGAGCCAGCGGGCGGCACTGAAGGCGGTGCGCAGCATCGCGCGCGTGAGATTGACCAGATGCAAAGCAATCAGCCAGGCAGCCGCGGCGGCGAGCACCGTGCCGCCCGACACGCCCATCGGCACCACAAGCAGCAGCAGGATCAGACTGCGGGCGCGGATCGCCGGGCGATCGCGAAATCGTGCTTCCGCGACCGGCCAGACACCGAGCGGCAGCAGCGTCGCACGTCTCGGTGCGCCGCGTGCGGGCCGCGCCGAGGCGTAATGCGAGCGCGGCGGGACGTAGGCACGATGTCTGCCGCGCCTCCCCGGGCGCGCGTTGGCGAACATGAAGGCTGCGCCAAGCCCTGCGCCGAGGGCGCTGCCTGCCGCGATGCAGCCAATCAACTTCAGCGCAATCCATGCAGGCCACTGACCGGCAAGCGAAAGAACGGCGAGCAGCGCCGCGGCGAGCAGCAGTACGGCGAGCGGTCCGGCGCTCGCGCGCAACGCGATCGGCAGGTCGCGGGGCAAGGCGGCGAGCCAGTCGCGGTGGCGGTTGTTCATCAGACGTCCGCCGCGGCGCAGCGTGAGAATCGCCGCGAGCATCGCGCTCAGTGTCACCACGAATCGGGGTGAGAGCGCCGAGAGAGCCATGAGGTATTCGACGGCGCGGATTCGACCCAACAGGCCGAGCGCGAGGAACCCCACGGCGAGCGCAGCGGCAGCGCGCGGCCAACGGCGCCAGAGAGCACGCCACTGCAACCACGCGACCGCAACTGAAGGCAGGCGGGTGGTTCGAAGCGCCGGACGATCGTCCATCGGCACCATCCCCTTGAGTGAACTGCGCACAGGATACGCTGCACGTGCTACGGGTGCTGCCGGCGCGCCACGTCGATGATCGCACTCTCGTTGATACCGGCGGGCGTGGACGCGGCAAGTTGTCCGAACCAGCGTGCAGCGAGCGCACCGAACGGTGCGCCGACACCGAGCTTGTGCGCCAGTGCCAGCGCGTATTCGACGTCCTTCAAGCGCAGTTGCGGCGTGAAGTGCACCGGCTCGGCGTGTTGATTCTCGGCCATCCGGCGCGTGTTGCGGATCACCTGCGGACTGGCGGCCTGCCCGCTGCCGAGCGCCTGTGCGAGCTGCACCGGGTCGAGGCCCGCGCGCTCCCCGAACGCCATCGCCTCGGCGGCCGAGGCGATCTGAACCGCGCCGAGCAGATTCACCAGCAGCTTGTAGGCGGTACCGGCGCCGACCGGTCCGAAATGGATGATCGAGCGGGCCAGCGCGTCGAGCAACGGCCGGGCTGCCTCGAGATCGGCTCGGTGCGCGCCGACGAGGAGCGTCAACGCACCGCCGGCCGCCTGCTCGGGCAGACCCGTCACCGGGGCATCGAGATACCGCACATCGACCGCGGCGGCGCGCGCGCTCAACTCCAGCACCCAATCGTGCGAGATCGTCGAGCACTCGATGAGCATCGCGCCGCTCGACAGTGCACCGAGTGCGCCGTCGGCTCCGAGCCAGAGCGCGCGCGAAGCCGCATCGTCGGCCACCATCGAGAATGCGGCGACCGCACCCATGCAGGCCTCGCGAGGCGTCGCGCAGCGGCGCGCCCCCGCCGCGACCAGCGCATCGGCGCGCGAGGCCGTGCGATTGAACACGCGCAGCTCGACCCCGGTGCTGCGCAGCCTGCCTGCCATGGCGAGGCCCATGCGGCCGAGCCCGAGGAACGCCACCGTCACCATAGGCTCTTCACCTCACTGTGCCGCATCTCCGCGCCCGTCCCGTTCAGCTGCGCTGGCGGAGCGCTTCGAACCGGGCGAGCGCGCGCTTGCGTGCCTCGTCGTGTTCGACGATGGGCCGCGGGTAGGTCTCTCCGAGCCGCACGCCCGCCTCGGCCAGCTCGAGCGGCCTGGCGTTCCAGGGCGCGTGGATCGCCGGGGCCGGCAACGCGCGCAGTTCGGGCAGCCAGCGGCGCAGGTATTCGCCCTCGGGATCGAATCGCTCGCTCTGCGCAACCGGGTTGAAGATGCGAAAGTACGGTGCGGCATCGACCCCGCATCCGCTGACCCACTGCCAGTTGAGCGCGTTGCTCGCGCGGTCCGCATCGAGGAGCGTGTCCCAGAACCACGCCTCGCCGCGTTGCCAGGGCACGAGCAGATCTTTCACCAGGAAGGAGCCGACGATCATGCGCACGCGGTTGTGCATCCAGCCGGTGTGCCAGAGCTGACGCATGCCGGCATCGACGATGGGATAGCCGGTGCGCCCCCGGCACCAGGCCTCGAACCCCGCAGCATCCTCGCGCCAGCCGAACGCCTCGAACTCCTGGCGCAGCGGGCGCAGCGGCAGACTCGGAAAATGGTGCAGGGTATAGCGCGCGAACTCCCGCCAGCCGAGCTCGCGCAGAAAGCCGTTGCCCACCAGTTCGGCCCGCCCGCCGCCCGGAGCATTGAGCAGCGCATGCCAGATCTGCCGGGCGCTGATCTCCCCGAAACACAGATGCGGTGAGAGCCGCGAGGTCCCCTCGACCGAGGGCACGTCGCGGGCCGTGCGGTAGCTGTCGAACTGCCGGCCGAGGAACTCGCGCAGCCGCAGCCGCGCCCCCTTCTCCCCCGGAGTCCACACCGGCGCAAAACCACTGTCCCACCCCAAACCCGGCAGCAGGCCCCAGTCCTCGAGTCGTTCGCTGCGCGGTGCGCTCGCACCGCCGGCGAGCTTGCGCGGCATCGGCAGCGGCGGCGCGACCTCCATCGTGCTCAAGCGGTTCCAGAACGCGGTGAACACCTTGAACGGCCCGCCGCTGCCGGTCCGCAGAGCACCCGGCTCGGCGAGCATCGCCCCGGGCAATGACTCGAGCGCCGCGCCGCAGCGGCGCAGCGGTTCGGTCAGCGTCTCATCGCGTGCATCAAGGAGCGGATCATAGGTCCGGTTGCAGCACACGCGTGTCGCGCCACTTTCGGCAATCACCTCGCGCAGGACCGTGTCGCTCGCGCCGCGGCGCAGGCACAGCGTTAATCCGTGGGGCGCGTCGCGAGAGAGCGTGCGCAGTGCCGCGTCCAGCGCCGTGAGGCTGTGATGCAGCCACCAGCGTGCGGCGCCGCCGAGCGGACGGCCCCCAGGGAGGGCCTCATCGAGAATATACAGCGCGATCAGAGGACCGCCTGCGGCGAGCGCCGCAGCCAGCGCGGGATTGTCGCCGAGGCGCAAATCGTTGCGGAACCAGACGATGACGGGAGGCGCTGGCGGGTCGGCGGCGCGGCGCTGCTGGGACATGAACGGACCTCGAAACTTGCCCGGCCGGATCAGCCCGGGGCCGGCGGCACTGAGCAGCCAGTGTGCAATGGCGGCCGGTGGACTGTCGAGTGATGCTCGGCGCCGCCCCTCGGCATCCGCCCGAGGGCATCTCGGCTACACTTGTCGCATCGATCAGCGAGCAAATCGTGTCGGAACCCACTCCTGTCGAACCGGTGCACTCCCCCGAACCACGCGGGCTGCCCCCTGGCGTTCTCCAAGGCGCAGCCGACGGTCTGAGCAATACCGAGGCACAGCGCCGACGGGCTCAGTACGGTCCCAATGCCATGCGCGAGGAGGACACCGCGCCCTGGCGGCGGCTGCTCGCCAAGTTCTGGGCCCCCGTCCCCTGGATGCTCGAGGCGGCGGTGGTACTGCAGCTGGCGCTCGGCAAGTACGTCGAGGCGCTCGTCATCGGGGTGCTCGTACTGTTCAATGCCGTGCTGGGATTCGTGCAGGAGGCACGGGCGCGCGCGACGCTGCAGGCACTGAAGTCCCGTCTCGCGCTGATGGCCTCCGTGCGCCGCGACGGTGCGTGGAAGACCGTTCCGGCCGCCGAATTGGTGCCGGGCGATGTGGTCAAGCTGTCCCTCGGCGCCATCGTGCCGGCCGATGTGCAATTGCTCGACGGCGAGGTGCTGCTCGATCAATCGACGCTCACCGGGGAGTCGCTGCCGGTGGAAGGCACCCCGGGCCGCAGCACCTACGCCGGTGCGCTGGTGCGCCGCGGAGAGGCGCTCGCCCTGGTGAGCGCCACGGGGACCCGCACGCGATTCGGTCGCACTGCCGAACTGGTGCGTACCGCGCATGGGGTGAGCACGCAGCAGACCACGGTCCTGCGCGTGGTGCGCAACCTGGCCCTCTTCAACGGCGCCGTCGTACTCGCTCAGGTCGCCTACGCCGCGGTGCTGGGCCTGCCGACCCACGAAGTCATTTCGCTGACACTCACGGCAATCCTCGCGGCCATACCGGTCGCCCTGCCCGCCACGTTCACACTGGCCAGCGCGCTCGGTGCGCGTGCGCTCGCCGCGCGCGGCGTACTGCCCACCCGCCTCTCGTCCGTGGAGGATGCCGCCACGCTCGACGTGCTGTGTTCGGACAAGACCGGCACGATCACTCAGAATGCGCTGGCGGTGACCGCCGTTCGGCCCACGCCGGACGCTGACGAGGCGCAGGTCCTCGCCCGCGCCGCGCTCGCTAGTTCCGAGGGTGGGGCGGATCCGGTCGACAGCGCCATCCGCGCCGCGGCCGCCACACCGCCTGCGACGGGCGGCGCCCGACTCGTATCGTTCGTGCCGTTCGACCCGACGCGCAAGCGCGCCGAAGCGACGGCCATCGACGACGCCGGTCGCACGATCCGGATCGTCAAAGGCGCCTTTGCAACGCTGCAGACGATCGCCCCCCCTTCGCCGCGAACCATCGCGGACGCCGAATCGCTCGCAGCTCAAGGTTACCGCGTGCTCGCCGTCGCCGAGGGCCCGGCGGACGGTGCACTGCGGATCATCGGACTGATCGCCCTCAGTGATCCGCCGCGTACCGACGCCGCTGCGCTCATCGGCGAGTTGCGCACCATGGGGGTGGAGACCGTCATGGTCACCGGTGATGCCCCGGTGACCGCGCAGGTGGTCGCACGCGAAGTGGGTCTCGACGGCCCGCTCTGCCCGCCCGGACAGATTCCGGGGAGTATTCGTCCGCACGACTATGCGGTGTTCGCCGGCGTGTTCCCCGAGGACAAATTTCACATCGTGCGTGCGCTGCAGGCGAGCGGACACACGGTGGGCATGTTCGGCGATGGCGCGAACGATGCGCCCGCGCTGCGCCAGGCACAGATGGGCATCGCGGTCTCCAGCGCGACCGACGTGGCGAAGTCGGCCGCGGGAATCGTCCTGACCGAGCCCGGACTTGCCGGCACCGTCAGCGCGATCCGCGAAGGGCGCATTACCTTTCAGCGCATCCTCACCTACACGCTGCGCTCGCTGACGCAGAAGCTCTCCCAGATGCTGCTGCTCGTGGTCGGCCTGGTCATGACCGGACACGCGATCCTCACGCCCCGGCTGATGGCCCTGCTGATGATCACGGGCGACTTCCTCGCGATGTCGGCGACCACGGATCACGTGCGCCCCTCGCCGAAGCCGAACGCGTGGCACGTGAACAACATCACGCTGCTCGGGACCGCCTTGGCGCTGTGCAACGTGCTGTTCTGCGCAACGGTCATTGCCGTCGGCCGCTACCGGCTCGGACTTGGCCAGGCACAGCTGCAGACGCTCGCGTGTGTGACGCTCTCGTTCACCAGCCAAGCGCTCTTTTACGTCGTGCGCGAGCGGCGCCGCCTCTGGAGCTCCGGGCCGAGCGGCTGGATCGTGCTGTCAATGATCACGGACATCCTCATCTTCTTCACCCTGGCGACCCGAGGCCTGCTGATGCGTGCGATCTCACCGCTTCTAGTCGTGGCCGTATTCGGCGCCTCAGTCCTACTGGCCTTCGCCCTCGATGGCCTCAAAGCCATGCTTGGAACGCGTCTGAAGTTGCAATGAGCGCGCACGCGCCTTTGCTATAGTGACTTCCAGGGTGAGCGCGGCACCGTGTCTCGGCGGCGATGCGCCGACACCTTGCGGGGAGAGAGCGCTGATGAACATGCAACCGGCCGGCGACGGGGCGAACCGACCTTTCGACCGCAATCTCGGCAACATCACCTACGGGCTGTACGCGGGCGCGATCCTGTTCCCCGTGCTGGCCGTGGCCGCGGTCATCCTCAACTATCTCAAGCGCGAGGAGGTGCGCGGCACGCTGCTCGAGCGCCATTTCGACTGGCAGATCCGCACCTTCTGGTTCTCGCTGCTGTGGCTGGTACTCGGCGGTGCCCTGTGGCTGGTGATCATCGGCTGGCTGGTGCTCGCCGCCGGATCCATCTGGTATTTGTATCGCATCATCAAGGGGTGGCTGCGCTTCAGCGAAGGCAGGCCTCCCCTCTGACAAACCGCCGTCCCCGTGAAGGCTACAACAGCAGCCCGAGCCCGACGCCGGTGTAGTTGGAGAATCCGCCAAGCTGTCCCTGCAGGCGTACACCCTCTTCGAGGTCGACCTCGAAGTCCGGATTGACGAGATATTGCAGACCACCGTCGAAATCCGATCCCCAGCCGAGTCCATACCCGGCGTGCGACTGACCGTAGACCTCGCCATAGAACTGCAGCCGCGAGGTCGCCGCCCAAGTCACGACCAGATCGGGATTGAAGCTTTGAAAGCGCTGCCCGCCCACCGCGGTCGGCTCGGTCTCGGAGGTCATCCCGACCATCAGGGACACCCCGAGCGGCCCATTGCCGTAACTGACGATGCCGTTGACCGCACCGCCTACCCCATGACTGCCGAACGTGGTGTCCCCCGAGGGCAGCGTGGCCAACGCTTCAGCCGTCCACTGCCAGTGCTCGGTGTATCCGAGCGAGTGCTTGATGCCGATGGTCGTCGGACCGAAGCCATGAATCGTCTGGGCCGGCCCCTGAGCCCCGGCGTTCAGCGACTGGTATTGGTAATTCGGCGGCAGCCACACGAATTCCGAATTGCCCGGCAGACCCCAACGCAATTCGAGATTCGGCAGCGTGTCGATCTGACCACCGGGGCTGCCGTACACGTTGCCTGCGCTCGCGCCGGCCTCGATGACCGTCATGCCTTCCGGCACCACGCAGCTCGAATCGCCCACGGTGGGTCGGTCGAGCAGGCCCAGGAGTCCGGACGAGCCGCTGCACGGCGGCGTCGGTGCACCCGCCTGCGCCACAGACCAGCAGACCGGCGCCGCGGCGGCGATCGCCAACACCATCAAGCGCTTTGATTTATTCAATCGTCCTCCCACGAGGTTGGAGTTGTTGCGGGGACGGAGACGCGCGCGGTAGCCAGAGGCACCGCAGCAGCGAGGCCGTGCGCGGGAAGACGGGCCACGGCGCAGTGAAGCGCCGCCCGTCTGAAGCCATTGTAGCGGCTCGTGGCGCAATCATCATCCGTCACGAGCCATGGCCGCATCTTCTGCGGCATTTCAGGACAGGCGCCCTTGGACTCGAAAATCCCTCGCAAGTTGCACCGAAGCACATTCATGCCGCCCGGGACCGCTACGATGATCATCCCGCGGCGGCGCGCCTTGCGGTCCGCACGCCCGCAGCAGAATTCCGGGCCTGGCTTTCGGCCCGGCATGCGCATCCTCGTCGCACTCCTCCGGCCGGGGTCCGGCCGCTGGTCACACGCTGGGGAGTAGGTTCGCATCACGCCACGCGTTCGGCTCAGGCACGCGGCAACGAACATCCGCACTCCCCTTCCGACGTGCACGTCGATGCACAACTCTGCTCGCACTGAAGCACCGGACTCGGTCGCGACTCCTGACGCTCACCGTCCCTACGCGAAGTGCTCCGCGCCGTCGCCCGTACGACGGGGGCGCCGACGGCCCACGCACGTCGTCCCGCCCCCGCTCAATTTTTGCCGCCGGAATTATGGCTATAATCGAGACCGGTGTGAACGAACCGAAGTGAGCCGCTCGCCCATGACGTCGCACGTCACTCTGCCGGCCGAATCGGCCCTCAAGCCCTGAGCGCACGGCATGTCCCGCATCCCACCCGGCGGCCCGACATCCGCACTAGCACTCGACTATGAGCGGCTGTTCCAGGAATGCCCGGACGTTCTGCTGGTGCTTCTGCCCGATGCCCCTCGCTTCACGATGGTCGCCGCCACCAATGCGCGTCTCGAGGCGACCCACACGACCCCGGACATTCTCGGCCGCGGGCTGTTCGAGGTTTTTCCCGACAATCCTGACGATCCCGGGGCCACCGGCACGAGCAATCTGCGCGACTCGCTCGAACGCGTGCTGCGAACCCGCCGCCCCGACACCATGGCGGTGCAGAAATACGACATCCGCGGTCCCGACGGATCATTCGAGACGAAATACTGGAGCCCAAAGAATCTCCCGGTGCTATCGAGCTCCGGGCAAGTACTCTACATCCTGCACAGAGTCGAGGAGGTCACTGAGCTCGTCCGCGCAAGCGAGGTCGGTCAGACGCTGCGCGACCGCACCCGTGACATGGAGCGCGAAGTCATCCGCCGCAGCGGCGAACTCGCCGCGGCGATCGGTGAACTGCGCGAGGCGAATCGCAAACTCGCCGAGCTCGATGCGGCAAAGACCGACTTCTTCGCAAATATCAGCCATGAATTTCGGACTCCGCTCACGCTCATACTCGGCCTGCTCGAGGAGGAATTGGCCGAACACGAGCCGCTTGCGCAGCCGAGACTCGAACGACTGCGAGGCGCCCACCGCAACAGTCTGCGACTGCTCCGACTCGTCAACTCCCTGCTGGACTTCTCCCGCATCGAGGCTGGCCGCGCTCAAGTCCATTTTCAATCAGTCGACCTCGCCGTTCTCACCGCCGAGCTCGCCAGTCACTTCGAGTCTGCCGTCGAACGCGGCGGCCTCACCCTGACCATCGACTGCCCGCCGCTGCCAGAGCGCATTTATGTCGATCCGGAGATGTGGGAGAAGATCGTCCTCAATCTCGTCTCCAACGCTCTCAAACACACCTTTTCGGGCGGCATTTCCGTACGTCTCGCTTGGCTCGGTGAGTCCGTTCGCCTCACCGTCCAAGATACCGGCGTCGGCATCGCGCCGGAAGAACTGCCGCGGCTGTTCGAGCGGTTCTATCGCATCAAGGGCGCCGCATCGCGAACCCACGAGGGTACGGGCATTGGGCTGTCACTGGTCCGTGAATTGGTCCAGTTGCACGGCGGCGACATCCAAGTCGAGAGCACCGTCGGGGAGGGCAGCCGCTTCCACGTCACGCTGCGAACCGGCACTGCGCACCTGCCTGCGGATCGGATCGAGGTCGAACCCTCGACAGTGAAGGCCGGCGGGAGTACGCCCGCCCATGTGCAAGAGGCACTGCGCTGGGTTGCCGAGCAACCCGGGCAGCACGGGCTTTCCGCCGCGCCGTCTCCGGCGGTGAAACCGCCGAGCGATGCTCCACCTGGCAGCGGCCCGGAGGCCTCGGCACGACCCCGCGTACTCTGGGCTGAGGACAACGCGGACATGCGCGAGTACGTCGCGCGCCTGCTCGGCGGCGAATTCGAGGTCATAGCCACTTCGGACGGGCAAATGGCACTCGAGCGCGCGCTCGCCGACCCTCCGGATCTCGTGCTCTCAGACGTGATGATGCCGCGATTGGACGGCTTCGGTCTGCTGCGAGGCATCCGCGCCGACGAGCGCACGCGGCAAATCCCTGTGATCCTCTTATCAGCACGCGCTGGAGAAGATTCCGCTGTCGGTGGGCTTGACGCCGGTGCCGACGATTATCTGATGAAGCCCTTTACCGCGCGCGAGCTGCTGGCGCGGGTCCGCGCCAGCGTGCAGCTGTCCCGTCACCGGCGCAATTTCGAGAAGGAACTCGAGCAGCGCATCCGCGAGCGGACCGCACAGCTGGCGACGAGCATCGACTCTCTCTCGAAGGAAATCGCCCGGCGCGAGGCCAGTGAGCGCAAGCTCGCGGCGCAACTGCAGCACATGAGACTTCTTGACCACATCACCCGGGCAGTTGGCGAACGCCAGGATTTGCGCAGCATCATTCGCGTTGTGGTGTGCAGCGTCGAGCAGAACCTGCCCGTGGATGCGTGCAGGATCGTGCTGAAAGACGGACAGTCCGGCGCAATGCCCGTGCCGGATGAGCTCGAGTACGTGCCGGACGTCGCTCAGGCAGAAGTGCAACTGCCCGCGCAGCTCGCGGATCTTGGTGTCCGGGCGCTCGTCGCAGCACCGCTGCGTGCCGATGACGCGGTTGTCGGTGTTCTGCTGGCAGGACGGCGAGCGCCAGACAGTTTCAGCAGCGACGAATGTGAATTTCTACGTCAGTTGAGCGAACATGTTGCTTTGGCGGCGCGACAAGGCGAACTGCATGCATCGCTGCAACGGGCTTACGATGAATTGCGACTGAGTCAGCAGGCCGCGCTGCAACAGGAACGCCTGAGTGCGCTCGGCCAGATGGCCAGCGGAATCGCACACGACATCAACAATGCGATTACTCCCGTAACACTGTATTTGGATACCCTGCTCGAGGCCGATCCAAACCTGAGTCCGCGCGCACGGCAGTATCTTCCGATTGTCCTGCGCGCGATCGATGACGTATCGGCAACCGTGGCACGCATGCGCGAGTTCTACCGGCCGCGCGATGAGCAGGCGGCACTCGTGCCCGTCGATCTCAATGAGCTCGCCGAACAGGTCATCGAACTGACCCAAGCGCGCTGGAGCGACATGCCGCAGCAGCGCGGAATCGTGATCGAAGTGGTACGAGAATTCCAACCGGATCTGCCGCGGGTGCCGGCGGTCGCGAGCGAGATCCGCGAGGCACTGACCAATCTCGTGTTCAACGCCGTCGACGCCATGCCTTCAGGTGGTCGCCTGACGATGATCACTCGAGCCATGGACGATGGCGTCGAGCTGTCGGTCGCGGATACCGGGATCGGTATGGACGAGCAGACGCGCCGCAGATGCCTTGAACCGTTCTTCACGACCAAGGGGGAGCGCGGCACCGGATTGGGCCTTGCAATGGTGTACGGGGTCGTGCGCAGGCATGCCGCCGACATCCAAGTTGTGAGTGCGCCGGGCGCGGGTACGCGGTTCATGCTGACCTTCCCGTTCGCCCGCCCGGGGCAACAGTCAGTCGCACCGAGTGATGAGCCTCCGAGCCGGGTGGTCGCACCATTGCGCATTCTGCTCATCGATGACGATCCTCTGGTGCTCGCGCCGCTGAAGGACATTCTCGAGTCGGATGGACACGAGGTCGTCACCGCCGACGATCCACGCCGCGGTATTGAGCAGTTTCGGTCTGCGCAGACGCACAGACCCTTCCATGTCGTCATCACGGATCTGGGAATGCCGCATCTGGATGGCCGTGCAGTCGCACGGGCGATCAAGCAGGCCTCAGCGAACACCCCCGTCATCCTTCTGACGGGGTGGGGCCGCCGATCGGACGCCGGCGCACAACCGACGCCGGATATTGACCACGTACTCAGCAAGCCGCCGAAGGTACGTGAACTGCGTGCCGTGCTCGCGCGCTGCCCGTAAACGCACCGCGCCGCCTGGACCGTCGCAGCGCGTGACGGTCAGGTTAAGGCGCCCTACCCTAGGCCGAGAGCGGCTCTGCGCATCGCACTGGCTACGCGATGTGCGGTGGCCGGGGCCACCTTCTGAACCTGGGGCGCTCGCGCGACGCCGGGCTCTGACGAGCGAGTTGCCCTGGGTGGAAGCGGGTCGCTCGCTTCACGGTTTGGGCGGATCGACCGACATCGATTTGACGTGCGTGTCATGCATGCTCGGGGCCGAACGATGTGCTCCGGAGCCCGTTGCGCAATGAGTCTGATCGCACGCGTTCGTGTTGTGCGCCGTGCGAGCCGGCTGGGGCAGCGTATCGATTGCCGCCAGCGCCTTCTTCTGCGCCGGCGTGAGCACCCCGGCGTAGAACTTGTGGAACTGCGCATTGGTGGCCGGAAGATCCTTCTTGCCGTTCCAGGTGGATCCGGCCGGCAGCCGGTTCTGTACCGCACGCGCTTGTGCGAGCACCGCGCCGAGCCCCGGTGCCTCGGGGCCCGAGACCGGCACCGGTATGCCTCGGGGGTGCCTGACGAGTTCAGCCACGCGATGCCAATCGATCTTCTGCCGGTGCCGCCACAGCTCCACCCGCTCGGCGCGGGTGAGTAGCGTCGGGACAAGACGCCGCCAGTCCTTTCTCCAGGGCCGCTTGTCTCCCTTCAGGGGTCCGTAGGCCACCATATAGAGCCGTCCATGCTTCCACCCGAACAGGTACGGCTGGTCGACGACACGCACCTCGGTGCCATTCGGCACCATGTAGAAGAGTTGCTTGATGTCTTCCGGGAACAGGTGAACGCAACCGTGACTCACGCGCCAGCCGACGCTGACCGGCTTATTGGTGCCATGGATGAGGTAGCCGGGCCAGCCGAGGTGCAACGCATAGTTGCCGAGCGGATTTTCCGGACCTGGGCCGACCACTTTCGGCAAGGGCGCCCCTTCCTTCGCGTGCTCGGCGAGAATTGACGCCGGCACGATCCAGACCGGGTCCTTCTCATGCGAAATCACGTGCGTCACGCCTTGCGGCGTGACGAACCCGCGCCGACCAATGCCGACCGGGTGCGTGATGACGATTTGAGGTTCTCCGCGCTTGTGCGCAGGGTAATAGAACAGCCGCAGCGCCGCGAGATTGACCACAATGCCCCGATGCGGCGCATCCGGAAGGATGAATTGCGTCGGCAGCACCACCGGCGTGCCCACGGGCGGGATCCAGGGATCGACGCCGGGATTGGCCCGCGTCATTTCGAGATACCCCAGGTTGAAGCGTCGGCCGATGTCGGTCAGGGTCTGGCCCTTGAGAACCTTCACCACCTGCACCGCACCAATCATGTCTTGACCCGGCGCGAGGTCGAACTTCTCGCTCTGGACCGGCAACGGCAATGGCGGTGGCGGAACCACTTTCGCCGGCGCGGGCGGGGGCGGCGGGGGTGACCGCAGCGGCGGTCCGAGCAGCGCGCAGGCGCTGGTCGTCAGCGCGACGCTGGCGGCCAATACGAGACGAATAGACGAGGTTCTCATCGCTGAATTATGGCACTCCGAATTGCGACCGACCCAGTCTGTCTGCGATTCGCTACAGGCCGGCGATTCGCGTCGATCGGCACGGGGGCTGTTCTGAAATCTATCTGAGGTGGGATCAGCCTAGCATCGACCTTACCGGATGCACCCTGAATAGAGCCTGACCGCGCCGCCAAGTTCAGCCGGCGATCGCACGGGGATCAAAATAAAGAGATCCCCGATGAAGCCGGTCCGTCCGGCGAACATGTCCAAAGGAGTGTCGACGGTCATTACCCTCCCGGCGCGGCTGCGTCGAATCGGCACGCAATCAACGCCGGTGCTGGGTCGTCCCGCCCGAAGACACGGACTTTTTTGACCCTGCGCTTGCCGTTTGCGGCGCGCATGCGCAGGATGTGCCCATGCGCTGGCGTGAACGGCGGACCCTTCGGACCGCATTGACCCCATCATCCGTGGCACCCGGAGGTGGCAGGCCGTTCCGCGCCGCCGCCGGCATCTCAGTGGTGTGCGCCGGGACGCTCTTGGCGGCAGGTTGCTCTGCACCGCCTCGCCAGCGGATCGTACGGGTGCACACCGCCGCCGGACTCGAACGAGCGGTCGTGGCGGCTAATCGCTGGGGCGGGCATGTTCTGATCCACCTCGCCCCTGGGACGTACGCGCTGACTGACACGCTCGTCGTCACCGCGCCGGACGTGACGCTCGAAGGGCAGCCGGGTGCGCGCAGGCGAGTCATCGTCCAAGGCGATGGCATGAGCCCCGCGGCACGGATCGGCAATCTCATCCGGGTTTCCGGCTCGCACTTCACGCTGAACGGCATGACGCTGCGACGCAGCCGCTGGCACCTGATTCAGATCGCGGGCGAGGACGGCGCCGAGGCCCCCGTGATCCGCGACTGTGTATTGGAGAATGCCTACGAACAACTGATCAAGGTGAGCGACAGCGCGGCGCATCCCGGCGCCACGGCCAATGACGGGATCGTGGAGCACTGCGTTTTTCAATACACCGCGGGCATCGGCCCCGAGTACTACATCGGGGGCATCGACGCCCACGGCGCCAAGCACTGGATCGTCCGCGATAATGTATTTCGCAACATCGCCAGCCCCTCGCGCGCCGTCGCGGAGTTCGCGGTGCACTTTTGGGACGGATCGGCCGACGATCTCGTCGAGCGCAATCTCATCGTCAACTGCGACCGCGGCATCGGTTTCGGTCTGGACGGCAAACCCAATCACGGCGGCGTGATCCGCAACAACATGATCTATCACGCCGCCGGCGGCGGACCATTCGCGGACACCGGTATCGCGCTCACCGACAGCCCCGGCACACAGGTCTACAACAACACAATTCTGCTGGAGAGCGATTATCCGCGTGCCATCGAATATCGCTTCCCGCTCACGCGGAATGTCTTCATCGCGAACAATCTGACCAACCGAGCGATTGCCGCGCGCAACGGCGGGCGTGCAACCGTGACTCACAACGTCACCGACGCGACCGCGCGCTGGTTCGTGGACGCCGCGGCCGGCGACCTGCGCCTCGCCTCGGCGATACCGCAGGTGGTAACCGCCGGCGTGCCCATCGCGGCACTGAAAGATGACTTCAGCGGCAATGCCCGTCCCCGTGGACGGGCTCCGGATATCGGGGCCGATCAGTGGTCGGCGCACTGAGCCGGCACCGCCACTCTCCCGAATCGCGCCGGAGTACTCCGACCGGCTGACGGACGCCGCTCGGCGCTGCACAGGCTCGCTCCGGCGCGCCGGACCGTCCGTCCGCAGGACAAGGGGGGAGCGCCCCTCGTATGATGGTCCGACTGCCGAAGCATTCAGACGCTGGGATGGCTCATGAGGACGTTATTGAGGATTTCTCGGGCGGCCCGCACTGCTGCACTCATCGCAGCCGCACTCACAGTGGCCGCGCTCTGCCCGGTCTGCGCGGCCCAGAAGGGCCGCTTTCGCGCACTGCCGAGCGAGATACCGGCGCACTTCACGCCGGTCACGCGCAGCTTCGATTACTTCCGCCGCGACGTGATGATTCCGATGCGCGACGGCGTCAAGCTCAACACGGAGATCCTGATTCCCAAGGGCATCAAGCATGCCGGCATCGTGCTGACACGCACGCCCTACGACGCCGCTGGCATGACCTCGGGCGGCCACAGCCCGAGACTCGGCGTCGAACTGCGCGGCGATGACGATCTCACCCAGGTGCTGCTGCAGGAAGGCTTCATCCGCGTTGTCCAGGACGTGCGCGGCAAGTTCGGCTCACAGGGCGATTACGTCATGAACCGCCCGGTGCGAGGGCCCCTGAACCGCACGGCGGTATCCGAGGCCACGGACTGCCGCGACACGATCGATTGGCTGGTCAAGCACGTCGCGCAGAGCAACGGCCGGGTCGCCGTCATCGGCACCTCCTATGACGGTTTCGAAGCCCTGATGTGCGAGCGGCACCCAGCGCCTGCATTGAAGCTCGTCATCGCCGAGAACCCCATGGTCGACGGGTGGATGGGCGATGACTGGTTTCATCACGGCGCCTTCCGCGAACAGATGCTCCCCTACATCTACAGCCAGGAGTCCAGCCGTAGCAGTTCCGCACAATGGTGGAGCGCCTATCACGACGATTACAGCCAGTACCTGAGCGCTGGAACCCCAGAGAGGCTCGCCGCCGCGCACGGCATGGACCAGCTCGGCTTCTGGCGCAAGCTGCTCGCTAATCCGTCCTACGACGCGTTCTGGCGCGACCAGGCCGTGGACAAAATCCTCGCCCGCCACCGGCTGCGAGTCCCTCTGCTGCTGGCCGCGGGCGAGTGGGACCAGGAGGACATCTACGGCGCACTGGCCGTCTACCGCGCATTGGCCCTGAAGGATCCGCAGCATACGCGACTGTTCCTGGCGCTCGGACCCTGGTGCCACGGCCAGGAGAACCTGCCGGACGCCAGCTCGCTCGGACCGCTCGAATTCGGCTCCAATACCGCGCGCTATTACCAGCAGCACATCGCCCGACCGCTGCTCGCCCATTTCCTCAAGCGCGCAGCGCCGCCCGAGCACGTGGCACCGGTCAACGCCTACGTCACGGGTCCGAACCGTTGGGAAGCGTTCCGCGCCTGGCCCGGTTGCCAGCCGCGCTGCGCCATCGAGCGCACCGCGCTGTACCTCGAACCGCACCATCGGCTCGGCTTCCGACGGCCGCCACCCGACCAGATCCACCGCTACGACGAGTATGTGTCCGATCCAGCGCACCCAGTGCCGTACCGCCCCCGGCCGGTTCCACCGGCAGGTTCACGGAGTTGGCAGACCTGGCTGCTCGGCGATCAGCGTTTTGCAGCCGCGCGAACCGACGTGCTGACGTATGAGACACCTCGACTACGCAGAGCCGTCCGGGTGACTGGACGCCCACGGGTGTATTTGTGGGCCGCCAGCAGCGGAACGGATGCCGACTGGGTCGTAAAGGTGATTGACGTCTACCCGCCTCAGGACGCGCAACGTCCGCAGATGGGTGGCTATGAACTGCCGGTCTCAATGGACATTTTTCGGGGACGATACCGCAAGAGCTACGCGCACCCTGCCCCCCTCACCCCGAACGTCGCATTGCGGTATCGCTTCCACCTGCCTGCGGTGGATCATGTGTTCGAACCGGGGCATCGGATCATGGTGCAGATCCAATCCAGCTGGTTTCCGCTCTACGACCGCAACCCGCAGACTTATGTCCGCAATATCTTCGCGGCCACCCCATCGGAGTACCACAAGGCTGTGGAACGCGTCTTTCATCAGGCGCCGCACGAAAGCTACATCGCACTGCCCTTGGCCGTGCGCAGCCGCCGCCACAAGCGACACTGATGGCGCATAACCTGCGCCGCGCAACCGCATGGCGCAGCCAACGATATGCCCGTCTGCGCGCGCCTCAGACCCTGCGAATCCTGTGCATCAGGTCCCCGAAGCGTTCAATCTCCTCGTGCGTATTGTAGTGCACCAGCGAAACGCGCACCGCACCACTGTCTACGCTCAAACCCAGCCGCCGCATCAAACGAGGCGCATACATATGGCCATCCCGGATGCCGATGCCCGCAGCGGCCGCCGCCGTGACGACCTCCGCCGGCGCGACGCCCGGTAGATTGAAGCATACTGTCGGCACCCGCTCGCCGACCCGAGCGGGATCGGCAGAGCCGTAGACATCCGCGCCCAGACGCTCGAGCATCTGCAGTAAGGCAACCGACAGCGTCTGCTCGTACGCTTGAATTGCGCACATTGCCGTCAGGCAATTCTCCCGTGTGTCGTCGCCCCCACCGACCGCCTCAGCGCCGGCCAGCCGCCGACCAAGAGCCGCCAGGTAGTCCACTGCGGCCGCCATCCCCGCCACGTTCTCATAGATGAACGTCCCGGCCTCGATCTTTCCCGGCGGCGCGTCTGGAATGAACTCCTCGCGAAACGTCGGCAGTGCCGCGAGCGCGGAATACCGCCCCCAGAGAAATCCCATGTGGGGTGCAAATATCTTGTATCCGGAGCACACCAGGTAATCACATCCCAGCGCCTGCACGTCGATCGGACCGTGCGGTCCATAGTGCACGGCATCGATGAACACCTCGGCGCCGACCGAGTGGGCGATCTGCGACACGCCGCTCACGTCCACGATGCTGCCGAGGGCGTTTGAGGCGAGCGTGCAGGCCACCAATCGGGTGTTTGGACTCACCAGCTGATCGAGATCCTCCAGATGCAACCGCCCGTCCGAACGCGCATTCCACCATGTGATGCGCGCGCCCATGCTCTGCAGGGCGCACCAGGTGGCGATGTTCGCCTCGTGATCCAGGTCGGTCACGACGATTTCCTCGTGACCCTGCAGGGTCTGACCGACAGCGAGACTGATCGTGCGGATGAACGAGGTCGCGTTCATCCCGAAGGCGATCTCCTCGGGACGCCAGGCGTTGAGGAAGCCGGCCACGCGCGCGCGCGCGTGCGCAATCATCTCATCGACCGCCAGGCTCTGCGCGTATCGGCCGCCGCGCTGAACGTTGTGCTCGAGAAGATGAAGGTTGATGGCATCCAGCACGCCCTGTGGAATCTGCGCGCCGGCGGCATTGTCGAAGTAAATGAACTGCCCGCCATGGCGCAGGGCCGGAAACTCGCTGCGCTGCGCAACGGCGGGAAATGCCAGGCCACGATCGGCGTGAGTCATCATACGTCTGTTCCAGTTCGGCTGCACCGTGCGCCCATGAGCGCCTGGACGCATCTTAGGCGCCGGCCTGACCGCCGCGAACCGGAACTTTAGGCCGCGCGCCCTAGCGCACAAGCCGCCAGACGTTACGCATTCATCGGCGCGAATTGCCCGCGCAGACGCTCCAGCTCCGCAACGAATCGATCGATGTCCGCTTCGGTGTTATAGAAGTGGCAGGTGGCCCGAATATTGTTGTCGCGGAAGGACGTCACGATATCGGCCGCCGTCAGGCGCTCAAAGAGCTCGGCGGTGTTCCGTGCAGGTACCGCCACCATGGGACCGCGCCGCGCATCATCGCGTGGCGTTACTGCCGACCAGCCGATGTCGACGAGCCGACGCATGCAGTAGTCCGTGAGCGCGCGCACTCGCGCCTCGATCTGACCCGGATCGGCCTGCAGAACGATCTTAAGACCAGCTTCGGCGGCGTAGCAATTCACCACTGCGGGGGTTCCGGCCTCGAAGCGGCGCGCGCTCTCTGAAGGACTGTTGGCGAAGATGTCCATCGCAGCGATGTTCTGTTGCGCGAACCAGCCGCTTTGAGTCGGCACCAGCTCACGAACCCACCGGTCTTGCACGTACAGAAAGCCGATTCCGGCGGTTCCAAGGAGATACTTGAGCATGCCGCCGACGATGAAGTCGACCCCGAGCGCGCGAGCATCGACCCGCATGGCGCCAATGGCCTGGTAGGTATCGAGCAGCACGCGTGCGCCGCGCGCATGTGCGATCTTGACGATGCCAGGAATATCGAGCCGCGCGCCGTTGCGAAAGCAGACGTGCGTCACCGCCACCAGCTGCGTGTTCTCATCAATCGCCCGCTCGAAATGTTCGAGCGGAATGTAGCCGTCCGCAGCACGCGGCACATGAACCACCTGGGCACCGCGGCGCTCCTGGGCGTGCCAGATCTGCGCGTTGGTCGGGAATTCGAAATCGCTGACCACGACCTTGTTGCGCGAACCGCTGAAATCGAGCGCGCTGGCGAGCGCATTGATGCCCGCGGAGGCGGACGCCGTGACCGCAACTTCGTTGGAGGTCACGCCGAGCAACTGCGCCATCAGGGCGCGGACCGACTCGTTCTTCGTGATCCACACGTCCCAGTTGGCACCCACGGCGAGCCGGTCGTCCATGTAATTGTTGATCGCGTCACGCACCGTGTCGGCAAGCGCGCAGTAGGACCCGCTGTTCAGATAAGTCTTGCGCTCCAGAACCGGGAACCGGCGCCGCAATGCTTCGAAATCCGTCGTCACCTTGTCACCTCGACTGAATTACCCGATCCGCTCCCGCGAATACACTGCGCAGCGCGCGGCTCGTAGCGAACGCAGTGAGCTCACGCCCGTGCCGCCTTCGCAAGGCGCGCCCGATGCCGCATGCGCCAGAGAAAATAGGCGCTCGAGATCAGGATCACCCACGGAACCCCGTACACCCAGGACAGATTCAGGCTGGGCGTAAATCCCATCGTGACCAGGATCGCTGCAAGCATCGCGAGCCCGGCGTACTGCATCCAGGGGAAAAACGGCATCCGCACCGGCAGATCCGCGGCCCGATTGCGACGGCGGAAGCTCAAGTGGCAGACCAGAATGAACATCCAGACCAGAATTGCGGCAAACAGCGCGACGCCGAACAGATCCGCGTACGCGTTCGGCGTGAAGATCGACACCGCCGCGGAGATGAGCACGCATGCGCCGGACACCACGATGGCCGTCACCGGGCTGCCGCGCTCGGAGAGCGCGCCGAGTTGTCGCGGCGCGTAACCGCCGCGCGACAGTGAGAAGAGCATGCGCGCGCACAGATACACATTCGTGTTCATGCTCGAGAGTGCGGCACTGATGACCACGAAGTTCATGATGCCGGCGGCATCCCGGATGCCGGAATGCTTGAACACCGTAACGAACGGGCTTTGCGCGACCACCGCAACACCCGTGTCCGTCCACGGGATCGTCGCGACGATCACGGTGATTGCCAGTACGTAGAAGAGGAACAGCCGCAGCGCCATCGTGCGCAGCGCAGCCGGTATGGCCACCCGGGGATTCTTCGTCTCCCCGGATGTGACCGCGATGACTTCAATGCCGTTGAAGGAGAAGATGCCGACGGTCACGGCCATCCACAGGCCGACCCAACCCTTGGGCAGGAAGCCGCCGGGCAGACCGACCAGGTTGTGCGCTCCGACCGCGGGACGGCCGATGCCAAAAATACTGGTCACGCCCAGAGCGATGAACAGCACGATCGCCACGACCTTGATCAGCGCGAACCAGAATTCGACGGTGCCGAAATTCCCCACCGACCTGGAGTTGAAGTAAAGCATCACGAGACAGAAGCTGATCGCCCACACCCCGACCGGCACATGCGGGAACCAGTACTGCATGTAGAGCCCGGCGGCGACTGCCTCGCCGCCGATCGCGATGACCTGCGAGATCCAATACGTGTAGCGCACCACGAATCCGGCCCACGGATTCAAATAGGTCTCCGCATAGATCCCGAAGGATCCGGCGGCAGGGTGCACGACCGCCATCTCCGAGAGGCTGAAGACCATGACCAGCGCCACGAAGCCGGCGAGCATGAAACTCACGATGACCGCAGGCCCCGCATACCCGACTGCGAGTCCACTGCCCATGAACAGCCCGGTGCCGATGGCGCCGCCGAGGCCGATCATCACGACCTGAGCTTTGCTCAGGCCGCGGTGCAGTCCGCTCTCACGCTGACCGAGAATCTCCTGATGCGACTGCTCCACGAGACCTCAGAAGCGGCGCGTAATCGTGATGCCGATGGTACGCGGCTGCACGGTCAGGAGCGCATGCGGATCCTGTGTCGAATTGATCGCGGAGACCTGCGCCCGATCGTTCGTCGCGTTGTGCACGAAGAGCGTCACCGACCAGTGATGGTAAATGACGCCAGCCCGCAGATTCCACAGCGTGTAGGCCTTCAGCGGGAGATTGAACGGATCGGACGCGAAATATGAATCGACCGATCCGCGATAGCTCACGTTCGTACCCAGACTGCCGATCCAATCGCCCACCAGCGGGCGGGTGTAATCGAGCTCGACATTGAACTGGAAGTCCGGAACATTCGGGATCCGGTCGCCCGTCACGCCGAGGGTGGGATTGAGCTGCTTCTGCTGCGCGCTTGCGCCTTGCAGCAGGTAGGCGTCCTGGTAGGAACCCGCGACCGTCGTGGTCAGGTAGCGCACCGGACGTGCCTTGACCTGGAACTCGACGCCCTTGACCTGTGCCTTGCCAGCATTGCCCTGATAGACGAATGCGCCATCAGGCGTGGTGAGCTGCACCTGGATATTGTTCCAATGGATCAGGTATCCGTCGAGCTGATACTCGAGGTAACCGTTCAGCAGCCGGCCCTTGAGTCCGAGCTCATAATTGATCAGCGAGTCGGGCGCATAGGCCTTCGGCACCGGTTCGAATGGCTCGCTCAGGGCGTTCAGACCCCCGCTACGAAACCCGGTCGCAACGGTGCCGTACAGCAGCGCCGCAGATCCGAATTTATAGCTGAGGTCGCCCATCCAGGTCACTTTGTTGAAGGTCTCGTTGGGATCGAAGACCGGCACGTCGCTCGGGGTTCCCGGCGGAAACCCGCCGAACGGATGCGTCTGCACCTGCACCCCGGAGAGATTCTCGGTGTAATAGCGCGCGCCGGCCTCCGCGGTAAAGCGGTGGGTGATCTTCCAGGTCGCCTGACCGAAACCGGCCCATTGTACCGTTTCGCGATGATCGGTACGCCCGAAGAACGTATTACCCACCCCCGGGTAATTCAGCGCATCGGAACTATTCGCGCTGCTGAACGGGCCGGTCACCAGTCCGAACGCATCCGTGGTGAGCACTTGGGCTGCGAAATCGGTGCCGGTCTGCTGCCGGAACGCCCCGACGACGAAGTTCACTGGCGAGTCCAGGGTGGTCGCGAAGCGAACCTCGGTGGAATTCGATTTTCGCTTCAGCGGCTCGAGCGTTTCGGCCGGAATCGGAACGCCGAACGATACGAGGATGGGCGTCGAATCGAAGGAGAAATTCGTATCGCGGTTGAATTGATTCGTGGTGGCGGTGAGTTTGCCGAGTCGGGTGGTCCACTTCACCGTCGCGCCGAACACCTTGATGTTGTCCTTCCAGGGACTTTGCGTCACATCGGTATTGCACAGATCACAGCCGGTCACTGGCGGGATCGTGCCGCCGGCGAAACCCTGGATACCGGGCGGCGTCCAGCGCGATGAGCCGCCGGAATGCTCGCTCTGGGCCGTGTAATTCAGATCCACGGTCAGGTTGCGGCTGGGGTGATAACGAAGGATGGCACGACCGCCGCCGACGTCGTCGTAATTCACTCCTTTGAGGAATCCGAGCGGCTGGACTGGCGTACTCACGCCGTTGACCAGCGCCGTGACGCCGCTGCCGACGCGGATTTGATTCACGTAGCCGCTGTCGTAGAGCTTCCAGCCCACCAGGCGAAGGGCGAGAACGTTCTTGACAATTGGCAGATTGAGCATGCCGTTGACGTTGTAGTTATTGCCGGCGTGCTGCGTCTGCGAGTCCTCGAGCGACACGTAGCCTTTGGTGCGGCTCAGGTTCGGCTTGTTCGGAATGAAGCGAATCGTGCCGCTCATGGAACTGGCGCCGTAGAGTGTGCCTTGCGGACCGCGCAGCACCTCGATGCGGTTGATGTCGTACAACCGGATGTCCGGCTGAAATCCGCCGCCGTCGTTGCTGTTCCCCTGGGTGATCACCGCCTCGCCGTAGTAAACGCCGACAGTGGACGCTCCGGTCGAATCAATGCCCCGGATGATGTAACGCCGATCGCCCGGCCCCAGAGTCTGCACGGCCAGACCCGGGATTTGTCCGGCGACGCTCATGATTCCCGTCGCATCCTCACGCTGCAGCGTCGCACCGGTAATCGCCTGGATGGACGCAGGGACGTTGATGATGTTGGCTGCTCCGAGCTTGGTCGCCGTCACGACCACCTCGCGCAGCGTTCCGGTACGGATCAGCGAGCTACCACTTCCATAGTTCGCGCTCTGCGCAGAGGTTGTTGCCGGACTCGCGCTCGCAGCAATGGCCGAGTGCGATCCGAGCGCAGCGAGTGCGATGCTCGAGGCTACGGCGAGAGCGATTTCGTTGCGGGCAGCTTTGGACACGATTGATCCCCCGTGACGCATTTGTTTTGGACCGCGCAGCGATGCTGCGCTGCCTGTCAGTCGTAATAATTGATGCTTGGATTGTCGCCGGGACATATGACCCCGACAACGAACATGCCGTCGGCGTCGGTCGCCTCGAGCGAGTGCAACTGCTTGCGCGGCAGAAAGATGACATCTCCCGGAGCCACCCGGGCTTTGCACGAATCCGTCCACATCCAGCCATTGCCGGCGAGCACGATGATCGTCTCCTCGTAGAGGTGCCGATGCGGTGCCGCCTTGGAGCTCGGAATGTGTCCGATGAACTGAGTCACCACCCGTGAGCCGATCCGCTTGTCGACCAGAAGCTGAAAATAACGAGGACCCATGGCGGTGCGCTGCGCAGCGTCTACACTGACGATGCGCTGCGGACAGGTGTGATCGAAGTTGTCCCTGACCTCATCGAGCCAGGTCAGATCCGTAGGCGGCGAGGCGAGCAGATAGACCTGCAGCATCTGGCCGTCGCGCGGCACGAGCTCGAGCGCCTCCCCCGGCCGCAGGTATGCCCCGTCCGTCGCTTCGACGGCAAAGCGCCGTCCGGCGATGATCAGATCACCGCTGCCGGCCCCCACGAGGACGATCGCGTCGCTCTCCCCGACGCCGAGCGGTGGCGTCTGGCCGCCCACTGCTTCGAGCAGGTACTGGCTCTGATACTGCGCACCGAGCTCCGGCCCCACGATCCGGCAGTAGCGCAGTGTTCCGTTGCTTTCACGAGCGGCCGCATGCGGGCAGAAGACGTAACAGCCACCGTCCAGCCGGCGTCTCGGACCGTCCATGGCGAGCACCGCAGGAATCGCCCGATTGGCCGGACTCAGTGGATCATCGAGCGGCGAACCACCTGGGAGGTTGGTATGTGCGCCATCGCAAAAAGGCGCACCGCTGGTGCGCTTGCAGCCGCACAGCAGCACTTCTTCCGTGCGCTCGGCGACGAAGCGGCGCGGCTCGAATCCAGTCCCTTTATGCGAACCATCGCAGAACGGCTGCCGCTGCGAACGCCCGCAGGAGCACCACAGGTAGGTGCGGCCCGCTTGCAGCGTCGTCAGATACGGCTTCGGTTGCGCGATCCGCGGAGCGTTCATGTGTTCAATACTGTTACCAACACGTCCGCTGTTGTACAGCGGGGCTTTAGGCTGACCGGCCTAATGCACCACCGCAGTGCATGCGGGTCGGGCTAGGCGCTCAGGCGCTGCGCGAGCTCGACCTGCGGCGGCACCAGCCGCTCGATGGCGCAGCAGGCCTGCTCGGTAATGCGCTGCGGATCCTCGCAGAGACAGGGACGGAGGATTTCGAGGATTCCGTGGTAGCCGTCCTGGATGGCGGCGAGCGTGATCTCCCGCTCCTGGTATTCCAGGTAATTGATCCAGTTCTCCGAGAAGATCCAGCTCACCTCGACAATCGAGCGCAACCGGCGCGGGTCTGCCGGCAGGTGCATCAGCCCGCGCAGCGCCAACGCCTGCATGAACTGCTCGATGACTTGAAGCCGCCGTTCGCGGTTCGCGACGTAGCGCTCGCGCAGTTGCGCATCCTGACGCAGCAACCCGGCGAGCTCGCGGTAGAAGAACCGATACTTGACGATCAACTGCAGCTGACGCACGAACATCGCCGCCATGTGCTCGAGGGTCGGCGCGAGGTGGTCCCGGTACCAGCTGGCATTCATCTCATCGACCGCGCATTGGTACAGCGCGAAGATGACGTCTCGCTTGTTCGGAAAGTGGTACTGCAGGTTGCCCTTGCTGATGCCACAGCGCTCGGCGATCCGGCTTGCGGACACCCCTGCGGTGCCTTCGGCATTGAACAGCTCGAGCGCGGCCTGAAGAATCCGCTGTTGCGTTGATCGTGTGGCCATGACCGTCTACTCGCGAAGCTAACGGACTGAGCCCCCTCGTGAGCCGCTCCTATCGAGCGGCGGTGCGAGCTGCGCAATCCCCCGATACGCGCTTTTGCTCGCGCTATAGATAATTGACATCTCAAGTAAAAGTCAAGTGGAGGTCGCGCGTGCGCGCTCCGGCCGTCCGCAGGACGGTGATCCGGTCGGAATATACTTGAGGGTTAAAGTAATTGACCCTATAGTTCCCCTTCCTGCCGCGGCGCCGACGAGCGTGCGCCGACCGGTGCTTTCCCCGGGGAGTCCACCACGTGCCATCTCGAACCCTAGATCCGCTCGACCTGTTCGACCTGCGCAGCACGCTCACCGAAGAGGAGCGCATGGTGCAGGATTCGGTGCGACGGCTCGTCGATGAGCGTGTGCTGCCGATCATCCGCGAGTGCTTCGAGGAGCACCGCTTCCCGCGCGAACTCGTCCCGGAACTCGCCGCCCTGGGCCTGCTCGGCTCTTCCCTCGAGGGCTACGGCTGCGCCGGCCTCAATGCCCGCTGCTACGGCCTGATCTGCCAGGAACTCGAACGCGGCGACTCCGGCATCCGCAGCTTCGTCTCCGTGCAGTCCTCCCTGTGCATGTTCCCCATCCACGCCTACGGCTCCGAGGCCCAAAAACTCAAATACCTCCCCCCCATGGCCCGCGGGGAGCTCATCGGCTGCTTCGGCCTCACCGAACCACACGGCGGCTCTGACCCCGCCAATATGAAAACCCACGCCCGCCAGCGCGGCCGCGACTGGGTCCTCAATGGCTCGAAAATGTGGATCACCAACGGCTCGATCGCCGACCTCGCCCTCGTCTGGGCCCAGACCGATGAGGGCATCCGCGGCTTCCTCATCGAAAAAAATACCCGCGGCTTCTCCGCTCAGCTCATCGAGCGCAAATTCTCCCTGCGCGCCTCCATCACCTCCGCGCTGTTCCTCGATGACGTCCTGGTCCCCGAAGAGAACGTCCTGCCAGGCGTCATCGGCCTCAAAGGACCCCTCTCCTGCCTCACCCAGGCCCGCTACGGCATCGCCTGGGGCGTCATCGGCGCCGCTCAGGCCTGCCTCGCCCAGCTGCTCGAGTACTGCGCCTCCCGAACCCTCTTCGGCCGCCCCCTCGCCCTCAACCAGGCCGTCCAGGTCCGCCTCGCAGAAATGGCCCGCAAAATCACCACCGCTCAAATGCTCGCCCTGCAGCTCGCTCACCTCAAAGAACTCGGATCCCTCGACCCCGTCCAGGTCTCCCTCGCCAAGTGGAACAACTGCCGCGCCGCCCTCGACATCGCCCGCGACTGCAGAGACCTCCTCGGCGGCGCAGGCATCAGCGCCGAGTACGCCCCCATCCGCCACATGCTCAACCTCGAGAGCGTCATCACCTACGAGGGCACCGAAACCATCCACCAGCTCTCCGTCGGGCGCGCACTCACCGGGCGCGGCGCGTTCTAATCGAGTCTCCTCAGGCGGGCGCGGCCCCCTTGAGACCTAGCTCCGTGAACGCTTTGGCCAACGCCACGCCGTCCTCGTCGGCCAGCGCTGCGGTGTGGAGGCGCGCGAGCGCTGCAGCACCGTCCGGACGGGTCGCGAGCGCATCAATCTGCGCGAACAGCATGCTGAAGCTGCGCCAGCCACGCTCGTGCGTCTCCCCGTAGCCCTTGATCAGCCGCTGTGCGCGGGCCAGTTCGAAGGCCAGAGGATGATGTTCGGGCACCAGGCGCTCGAGGGTGGCCAGCCAGGTCTCGATGCGCCCATCCTCGGTGCGGTAGCGCAAAGTGGCGCGCCGCCAGCGGCGCAGCCCGGCGAGCATATAGAGCAGGAGAAATCCGCTGAGCGAGCTGGTGCGGATGCGCCGCCCGCGGGCGAATCGGGCGAGCCGGGCGGCGACCCGCGGTGAGCGCAGGAGCCAGCCGCCGAGTCCCGCCGGCAGCGAATCGGCGATCTCCTGCACGCGCGGATGGACGAATTCCGTCACGCCGACGATCTGCTCAGCACCGGCGCGCACTTCGGTGCGCACGCGCGCGAAGCGCGTCGCGCGAGTCTTCAGATCTGCCACCCGGATGGTGTCCTCAAACGTCATCCACAGCGCGAGCGAACGGGCCGTCGCCTCGCTGAGTGCCCAGGATCCGCCGTCCTGACCAGCCTCAAGCGCGACGATTCGCGCCACGCGCCGCAGATAAAGTGCAGCGTACGCACGGTCCTGGTAGTCCAAGGCACGCCGCACGCCGGCCAAGGCGAACGGCTGCACTGAGGACGGCAGTGCCCGCAGCGTCGCGAGCAACGGCTCGAGCGCGGGCGTTGCCGCGCGCTCCGGGAGCGGAGGAAGTTCCGCGAGGGAATCCGCTGCGCCCGGTCGGGCCGGCGCCTGCTCGCCACGCGCCACCCGCACCGCATCTTCGAACGCCGCGAGATTGGTCTCGACGGCGATTCCGCTGGCACGCACCGCCTGTTCGAACGCGCCATGACTGAACGGCAGCACACCGCTGCCGCAAATTGCACCGAGCACCACGGAACTGATGACGCTGTGGTGACGCTCGGCGAGCTCATTCATGTCGAACAGCACCAGCCGCTTGGCCTGTTCGCTCAGCAGCTTACTCAGCGCCTGCGCATCGGCGATCCCCTGGCCCATCGCGCTCTTCTCAGCGATCGCATACGTGCGGTGAGAGGAGGCAATGACCGTCGTGCGCGCCGGGTCGATCAGTCCGCGCTGCAGAGCCCGTCCGGCTTCGGCGAGCTCCGAGGCCACGACGCAATCGACGTCTCCGGGCACCGGCATCAATGCCATGACCGGTTCGCGCCCCGCGGCCTCGGCGGCGGCGCGCGGGAAGAACTCCAGGTAATAGATCGTCGCGCCGGTGCGCTGGGCCACGCCGGGCACGGACGTCGACTGGGCGAGATAACCCTGCGCCTCCGCGATTTGCACCAGCCACTCCGCCAGCACACCGCCACCCTGACCGCCCAGCGCCGCGATCGTCAGCGTAATCGGTCGAATCTCAGTCGAGTTCGTGTCGGACATGGCGCGCCCTCCTACAGCGCGTCACGGCGCAGGCGCCGCTCGCGCCGCCGTTGCAGCGCGCCGATCACGGTGCGGCGTACGCGGGCCATCACCCGGTCCCAGACCGTGGGGTTGTAGAGCAGCTCCGCGCGATAGAAGGAAGGACACAGGACCGCCGCATGCGCGACCTCGCCGCACACGCCGCAGCCGACGCAGCTGTGATCCACATAGGCGACCGGATCGGTGCGCAGCGGGTCGGGGTTCGGGCGCAGAGTGAGGGACGGACAGCCCGACAGCCGGATACACGAATGGTCGCCGGTGCACGTATCAGCATCGACGCCGAAGCGCTCCTGCACGACGCGCTCACCCTTCTGGATCGCCGTGCGCGTCAGCGGGCGGATGCGCCGCTGACGATTCAGCTGACACTCTCCCTCGGCGACGATGATCTTCGGCCCCGGGGCCTCGGTGCTCAGCGCCTCGCGCAGCACGGCCAGGGTCCCCTGCATATCGTAGGTCTTCGTGCGGCGCACCCACTGCACGCCGACGCCCTTCACCGCCGTGACGATGGAGTTGTTCCCCTGGCGGTGCGCACTGGCGGCGCGCGATGAGGGAATATCCTGTCCGCCGGTGGCGGCCGAGTAATTGTTGTCGACGATGACCGTGACGTCATCGTGGCGGTTGAATACCGCGTTGCCGATGCCGCTCGTGAGTCCGTTGTGCCAGAACCCACCGTCGCCCATCACCGCCATGGCACGCCTTGCGCCAGCGCCGCTCAGGGCCGATGCCCCGGCAGAGCCGAGCCCGTACCCCATGATGCTGTTGCCCATGTTGAACGGGGGCAGCGTGGCGAAAGAATGACAGCCGATATCCGCACTGATGTGCATCGGCCCAATCTGCCGCTGCAGCAACTTCATGGCGGCAAAGAGCGGTCGCTCCGGGCAACCGGTGCACAGGCCCGAGGGACGCGGCGGGACCAGCTCGGCGAGCCGTGGCGGCACGGTGGGCCGCGCCGGCCGCGCCGCGAGCGCCAGCTGCGGCGCCCAGCGCTGCAGCAATGCGTCGATTCCCTGGCGCAGGACGTCGACGCTGTACTCCCCCGCCATCGGCAGCACGTCTTTGCCGAGCAACCGTGTACCGATCTCGTGACGGCGCAGAATCTGGCTCGCGCCCTGCTCGATGAACTCCGGCTGGCCCTCCTCGACCACCAGGACCGCCCGTTTGCCGCTGCAGAAGCGCACCCATTCGTCAGCGACCAGCGGGTACGTGGCATTGAGCACGTACAGCGGTACGCGGCTGGTGCCGAACGCATCGGCGCAGCCGAGCAGCTGCAACGCCCGCAGCACGCTGTTGTACAACCCTCCCTGCAGAACGATGCCGATGTCGTTGCGCTCAGCGTCGATCAGCTGGTTCAGGCTGCGCTCGGCGAGGAAACGCACGGCAGCGGGCAGGCGTTGCTCGATCTTCTCCCGTTCCTGCGCGTAGGTGGAGGGCGGCAGGATGATGCGGCCGTAGTCGCGCGAGGGCGCCGCCAGCGCATCGGCAGGTGAGAATGCGGGGCGCCGGTTGTCCGAAGCGATGAACCGTCCGTACACGTGGCAGGCACGGATGCGCAGCATCAGCATCACCGGGGTGTGGCTGGCCTCGGACAGCTCGAATCCCTGCTCGACCGCGCGCACGATTTCCGGCAAATGCGGGCGCGGATCCAGCAGCCACATCTGCGACTTCATGGCGAACGCGTGGGTGCGCTCCTGCATGATGCTGGCACCCTCGCCGTAGTCCTCGCCGAGGATGATCAGGGCTCCGCCCTTGACGCCCGCGGAGGCAAGGTTCGAGAGTGCGTCGGACGCGACGTTCGTGCCTACCGTCGACTTCCAGGTGACGGCGCCGCGCAACGGGTAGTTAATGGAAGCCGCGAGCATCGCCGCAGCAGTCGCCTCAGACGCGCTCGCCTCGAAGTGCACGCCGAGCTCCGCCAAGATGTCCTCGGCGTCGGCCAGCACGTCCATGAGGTGCGAGATGGGCGCACCCTGATAGCCGCCCACGTAAGCGACGCCCGACTGCAGCAGCGCTTTGGTGACCGCCAGAATCCCTTCGCCGCGAAACTCCGCGCCCGCGCCGAGCCGCAGAGACTCGACTTGCTTCGCAAACGAACGTTCGGCCATGGACCCGCCGGCGCCTAGCTCACCGGCACCAGCGCCAGCACCCGCAGGGGGCTGCCGGAGCCGTTGACGATTTTCAGCGGCGGGGCGATCACGACGGCGCCGGTCGCCGGCAGCTGGTCGAGATTCGTCAGACTGGCGAGTCCGAAGCGGTTCGATCCGTGCATGAGGGTATGACAGGGAAACATTGGCTCGAAGGTCGGCGCCTGGCCGGCATCGGTACCGACCGTCTCGACGCCGACGCCGAGGATATCCCGTTCACGCGCCAGGAACGGCACGCACTGCGGATGAAATCCCGGGGTATGCGCCCCGTCGGCGCCGATGTTCAGGAAGTCCTTTGCGGCCGTACGCTTCGACCAGTCGGTCCGGATCAGCACCCAGGCGCCGACCGGGATACGGCCGTGACGGGCCTCCCAGGCTTCGACGTGCTCGCGCGTCAGCAGGTAGTCCGCATCCGAGCGAACGTTCTCCGACACGTCGATCACGCACGCCGGACCGATGAAGCGCTCGACCGGAATGTTGTGGGTCGCATTCTGCGGGTAATCCTTACCGGTCACCCAGTGAATCGGGGCATCGAAATGCGTCCCGGTATGCTCCCCGCAGGAAATATTGTTCCAGTACCACGCCGGCCCGCGTTCGTCGTAGCGGGAAATCTCCTGCAACGCGAACGGCTTGGACGGGGCGAACTGTGGCGGCAGCTGGATCGTCGCCGTTGACGGCTCGAGCGGGACCGTCAGATCCACCACCCGGACGGCACCGCCGGCCAGCGCGGCAACGAGTTCAGCGAGGACCTGGGCCTGGGGGGCTTTGGCAGCAGCACTCATGTCACTTGTCTCCACTTGAGCGAACCGACGGGCCAAGGGAATTATATTTGACACCTCAAGCAATTGGGAATATAACACAGGCCCTCGGTGAATGCGATACCGCCTGAAGACGGGGGAGACCGCCGTGAAACGAGTCGTCTGTGTCGGCGGCGGGCCGGCTGGACTGTACGCCGCCATCTTGCTGCGTAAAGCGTTGCCACACGCCCGGATCGATGTATTCGAGCGCAATCGGCCGGATGACACCTTCGGCTGGGGTGTCGTGTTCTCCGATCGGACTATCGAGAACTTCCGCCGTGCCGATGCCCCGACGCATGCGGCGATCACCGGGGAGTTCCATCATTGGGACGACATCGCGATCCACTTTCGCGGCCGCACCTTCCTCAGCGGCGGACACGGCTTCTGCGGCCTGGGGCGCAAGCGACTGCTCGCACTGCTGCAGACGCGCGCGCATGAGCTCGGCGTGCAGCAGCATTTCCAGCACGAAATCGACCGCGACGAGGAATTCGACGACGCCGACCTGATCGTGGCCGCCGACGGGGTCAACAGCAGAACCCGAACCCGTCACACCGAGGCGTTCGCACCGGAGCTCGACCGGCGCAACTGCCGCTACATCTGGCTGGGCACGACTCAGCACTTCGCCGCCTTCACCTTCGCGTTCGAGCAGACCGAGCACGGCTGGTTCCAGATCCACGCCTACCAGTTCAGCGACGAGCTCTCCACCGTGATCGTCGAGACGCGCGAGGAGACCTGGCAGGCCCATGGACTCGACCGCTGCGACACCGCCGCATCGATCGCCTTCTGCGAGCAGCTGTTTGCCCGCTACCTCGGCGGTCACCGCCTGCAGAGCAACGCGACGCACCTGCGCGGCTCGGCATGGCTGAACTTTCTGCGCGTGAACTGCAAGCACTGGTCGCACGGCAAGCGGGTTCTGATCGGCGACGCCGCGCACACCGCGCATTTCTCCATCGGTTCGGGCACGAAGCTCGCCATGGAGGATGCCATCTCGCTCGCCCGGCACGTGACCTCCGGGGCACCGCTCGCCGACGCGCTGCACGCGTATCAGAAGGAGCGCAGCCTCGAGGTGTTGAAGCTGCAGAGCGCGGCGCGCAACCGCATGGAATGGTTCGAGCACGTCGCACGCTACGCGCAGCTCGAACCGGAGCAGTTCGCCTACAGCCTGCTCACCGGCAGTCAGCGCATCGGTCACGAGAATCTCAAGGCGCGCGACTCGCGTTTCGTCGAGGGTTTCGAGCACTGGCTCGCCGGGCGAGCCGGCGTGGAGAAGCGGCGCCCGCCGATGTTCCTGCCGTTTCGGCTGCGCGGGCTGGAGCTGGAGAACCGCGTGGTCGTCTCCCCCATGGCCCAGTACAGCGCCACCGATGGAATGCCCGAGGAATGGCATCTCGTGCACTACGGCCACCGGGCACTCGGCGGGGCGGGACTCATTTATACGGAGATGACCTGCGTGTCGCCGGAAGGACGCATCACGCCGGGCTGCACGGGCCTGTGGAACGAAGCGCAATGCGACGCCTGGCGCAAAATCGTCCGCTTCGTGCATGCCCGCACGCCGGCCCGGATCTGCCTGCAGCTCGGTCACGCCGGCCGCAAAGGATCGACCCAGCTCGGCTGGCAGCGAATGGATCACCCGCTCGAACACGACAACTGGCCGCTCATGGCGCCCTCGCCCCTGCCGTACCTGGACGGTATCAGCGCGACTCCGCACGAGATGTCGCGCGCGGACATGGATGCGGTGCGCGAGCAGTTCGTGCGCGCCGCCCGGCTCGGGGCAGAAGCGGGCTTCGACATGCTCGAGCTGCACATGGCCCATGGCTATCTGCTCGCCTCGTTCCTCTCGCCGCTGACCAATCAACGGCGCGACGAATACGGCGGCAGCATCGGCGGCCGGCTGCGCTTCCCGCTCGAGGTCCTCAATGCCGTGCGGGCGGCGTGGCCCGGCGAACGTCCCCTCTCGGTGCGTCTCTCGGCCACGGATTGGGCCGAGGGGGGGCTTTCCGAGGCGGATCTGCTGGCAATCGCCCGGGCGCTGAAGGCCGCGGACACCGACCTGATCGATGTCTCGACCGGCCAGACCGTCCCCTGGCAGGCGCCCGTCTACGGGCGGATGTGGCAGACCCCCTTCGCCGATGAAGTGCGCAACGAAATCGGCATCGCCACGCTCGCAGTCGGGAACATCTACGAATCCGACCACGTCAACACCATCATCGCGGCCGGTCGCGCCGACCTGTGTGCGATCGCCCGGCCGCATCTGGCCAACCCGGCCTGGACGCTCGAGGCAGCCGCCCGACAAGGCTACTCGGCGCAATGGTGGCCGAAGCCGTATCTGGCGGGCAAGACACAGCTGGAGCGCAATGTGCAGCGCTCGATGGCGGCCGGAGCCGCGGAGTGATGCACTCGGGCACAGCCACCGAGAACGCGCCGCTCGCCGGCAGGCATGCGATCGTGACCGGCGCCGGTCGCGGCATTGGTGCCGCCTGCGCCGCGGCGCTCGCCGCCGACGGGGCATGCGTGACGCTCCTCGGCCGGGACCTGGCCCGTCTGCAGGACACCGCACGAACGCTCGGCGGAGCGGCGCGAGCTCTGCCACTCGAGGCGGACGTCACCGACGAGGCCGCGTTGGAACGCGCGTTCCGCGCAGCGCGCGCCGAATTCGGCGCCGTGCACATCCTGATCAATAACGCCGGCCGCGCCACGAGCGCGAAGTTCGTCGACACCGATCCAGCGCTCTGGCAAGCAATGCTCGCCGTCAACCTCACCGGTCCGTACCTGTGCGCCCGCCAAGCGATCCCGGACATGCTCGCTGAAGGGTTTGGACGCGTCGTCAACATCGCGAGCACCGCCGGGCTGCGCGGAGGCGCCTACATCGCCGCGTACGCCGCCTCCAAGCATGGCGTCGTCGGACTGACACGTTCGCTCGCGCTCGAGTACGCGGCGCATCCGATCACGGTCAATGCCCTGTGCCCGGGATTCACGGACACCGACATCGTCAAAGACGCGATCGCCCGCATCACGCGCAAGACCGGCCGCACCCCGGAACAGGCGCTCGATTCACTGCTCGGCGCAAACCCGCAGCGGCGACTCATCATGCCGGACGAAGTGGCCCACGCGATGCTGTGGCTGTGCCGTCCGGGAACCGAGAGCATCACGGGGCAAAGTCTCGCAATCGCAGGCGGGGAGGTGTACTGATGGTCCGCAACACAGAGGGCAAGGAAAGGACGGCCGCCGTCCCGGTCGACGCCGAGACGCGGCTGAATGACGATCATCACATCTCGGTACGCCTGTGGCTGCGACTGCTTTCCTGCACCAACCAGGTGGAGGGGCGTATTCGCCAGAATCTGCAGACGCGTTTCGGCACCACGCTGCCGCGCTTCGACCTGATGGCACAGCTCGAGCGGGCGCCGGACGGGTTGAAGATGAGCGAACTGTCGCAGCGCATGATGGTCACCGGCGGCAACGTCACGGGCATCACCGACGGCCTGCAGAAGGAGGGGCTGGTGATCCGCGAGGTCGACCCGGCCGACCGGCGCGCATTTCGCGTCAAGCTCACCCCCGAGGGTGTGCGCCAGTTCGCGCGCATGGCGAGCGAGCACGAACAATGGGTCATCGACCTGTTCAGCAAACTCTCGGTGCGCCAGAAGCGCGACCTGATGGATCTGCTCGGACTCCTGAAGGAGTTCGTGCAGCTGCCGGCGCAGCATTGAGGGGTTGGCATGAGTCCTGAGAGCACTTTTGACATCGGGCGATTCGAGCCGCGTCACTTCCGCTGGCATGCACACGAACATGTCGGGGTGATCACGCTCGACCGACCCGAGCGCAAGAATCCCCTGACGTTCGACTCGTACGCCGAGCTTCGCGACCTGTTTCGCAACCTGCGCTCGATTCACAGCGTCCGCGCCATTGTGCTCACGGGCGCGGGCGGCAATTTCTGCTCCGGCGGCGACGTGCACGAGATCATCGGACCGCTCACGACCATGGACGCGGCTGGACTGCTCGCGTTCACGCAAATGACCGGCGATCTGGTCAAGGCGATGCGTGCCTGTCCGCAGCCGATCATTGCCGCCGTCGATGGCGTATGCGCCGGCGCCGGCGCCATCCTCGCGATGGCCTCGGACTTTCGCCTCGGGACCGCGCTGGCGCGCACCGCGTTCCTGTTCACGCGCGTCGGACTGGCCGGGTGCGACATGGGTGCCTGCGCGATCCTGCCCCGGATCATCGGTCAGGGTCGTGCCGCGGAATTGCTCTACACCGGGCGCGTCATGTCGGCGCAGGAGGGACTGGCGTGGGGATTCTTCAATCGCCTCGAAGAGCGCGAGGCGCTGCTCGGCGCGGCCATGGAGCTCGCCGGGCAGATCGCCCGCGGACCGACGCTCGCCCATGCGATGACCAAGCGGATGCTGCACGAGGAGTGGCACCTGCCGCTCGAAGCGGCCATCGATGCGGAGGCACAGGCCCAGGCGCAATGCATGCAGACGCAGGATTTTCACCGCGCCTACCACGCATTCGTCGCCAAACAGACGCCGCATTTCGAAGGAAACTGACCTCGTGAGCGCCCGCAGTCCCCTCGATTGGCCCTTCTTCACCCCGGAGCACCGCGCGCTCGGAACGCGGCTTCAGATTTGGGCCGAACAACACTTGGCGCAGGCTGGAGGCGCGGAAGACGCCCCGGCCGTGGAGCGCGCCTGCCGCTCGCTCGCCGTGAGCATGGGCGAGGCGGGCTGGACCACGTATTGTGTAGGCCGCGGCGGGCAGGGATCGGCCAAGTCGGCCAGCACGGCCTTCGACGTCCGCGCGCTCGCTCTGATCCGCGAGACTTTCGCGCGCCACGATGCGCTCGCGGACTTCGTGTTCGCGATGCAGGGCCTCGGCAGCGGGCCGATCTCGCTGGCGGGTTCCGCGCAACTGAAGGCCCGTTACCTGCCGCAAGTCGCCAGCGGAGCGGCCCTCGCGGCCTTCGCCCTATCGGAACCCGATGCGGGCTCGGACGTCGCGGCGCTGGAGTGTTCGGCCCGCCGGGAGGGCGACAGTTATGTCCTCGACGGGCAGAAGACCTGGATTTCCAATGGCGGCATCGCCGACTTCTATTGCGTTTTTGCGCGCACCGCTGCGCCGCAGCGCCGCCCGGACGGGGCCGTAAGCGCCGAGGGCATCAGTGCTTTCGTGGTCGACGCCAATGCGCCGGGACTTGAGATCGCCGAGCGCTTCACACCGATATCCCCGCACCCGCTGGCGCGTGTGCGTCTGCACGCCTGTCGGATACCGGCCGCCCAGCGCCTCGGGAACGAGGGTGAGGGCTTCAAGCTCGCCATGCGCACCCTCGATGTGTTTCGCACCACCGTGGCCGGCGCAGCGCTCGGTCTGGCGCAATGCGCGTTCGACGCAGCGCTCGCCCATGTCGGCGAGCGCCGGATGTTCGGACGCACGCTCGCGGACTTCCAGCTCACCCAGGCCTCGCTCGCCGACATGGCTGCCGAGCTCGATGCCGCCCGGCTGCTCACCTACCGGGCCGCCTGGCTGCGCGACCTGGGCGAGGCGGCCACCCAGGAAGTGGCGATTGCAAAAATGACCGCCACCGAATCGGCGCAACGGATCATCGACCGCGCGCTGCAGCTGTTCGGCGGCCGCGGCGTGGTCCGCGGGGAGCGCCTGGAGCGGCTGTACCGCGATATCCGCGCATTGCGCATTTACGAGGGTGCCACGGAGGTTCAGAAATTGATCATCGGTCGCGAACTGTTGCGTTCAACGCGAGACAGACGAGTTGAGCATGTTTGAAACTCTGCAACCGGAGGGCTGGCAGCGACCCTCGGGCTACAGCAACGGTGTGCTCGCACAGGGGCGCCAGATCTTCGTCGCCGGCCAGATCGGCTGGGACTCGCGCACCGGGCGGATCACCAGCCCGCGGCTCGCCGAGCAGGTCGGCCAGGCGCTGCACAACGTGGTCGCGATTCTCGCCGAGGGCGGCGCCCGCCCCGAGCACGTGGTGCGCATGACCTGGTATCTGACCAGCCGCACCGAGTACCTGACGGAACTGCACGCCATCGGCGCCGCCTACCGCGCGGTCATGGGACGGCATTTCCCGGCGATGACCGCCGTGGAAGTGAGCGCACTCATCGAGATGCAGGCCAAGGTGGAAATCGAAGCCACGGCGGTCGTCCCCTAGGGGCGGGTCGACCCGCAGTGCAATACCCATGAGCCAGTGGCGTCCGCCCGAGCGAATCCGGCATCTGCCCGCGGGCGGACGCTGGCCGAGTGCGGGCGAAGCGCACGCCTCGCGCCTCTTCTCGCCCCTCGTACACGGCCCGCTCACCCTCGCGCAGCGCACCTGGATTCCGGCCATGGTGCCCTGGCGGGCCAGCGACGACGGCACCGTCACGCCCCGGGTAATCGAGTGGTACGAACGGTTTGCACTCGGTCGCCCCGGTGCGATCGTGCTCGAGGCCACTGGGATCCGAGACGTTCCGAGCGGGCCGCTGCTGCGCATCGGCGAAGACCGCTTCATCGCGGGTCTGCGCGAGCTCGTGGAGCGGGTCCGGCGCGCAAGCGGCGGGCAGACGCGGCTGCTCATCCAGCTGATCGACTTTCTACCGATCCGCCGCAGACCCGAACCAGGGCGCTTTCTGCGCGAATTCCTGGTGCTTACCGAGCGGCACCGGCAGGCGTTCGGCGCTGCCGGCGCCAGCGACGCGCAGATTCGCGCCTGGCTCGGCGCATTGCCACGCGCCGAGCTCGAGCGCGTGCTCAGTCCCAGGGAGTTCGAGGCGCTCGAGGTCGGGGCGCGCGAACGGGTCACCGACGTCGAGCTCGCGCACATCGCAGCGCTGCCCCAGAGCCTCCCACCGCTCTTTGCAGCCGCCGCACGCCGTGCGCGCACGGCTGGATTCGATGGCGTGGAATTGCACTACGCCCACGCCTATACGATGGCCTCGTTCCTCTCGCCGCTGAACACGCGCACCGATGGCTACGGCGGCAGCGCCGAAGATCGGCTGCGGCTGCCGCTCGAGGTGTATCGGCGGGTCCGCGCCGAAGTCGGTTACGACTTTGCGCTCGGCTGCCGGTTCCTCACCGAGGAGTGCATCGCCGGCGGCGGCAGCCTCGCGGACAGCACCCGCTTCGCGCGAGCGTTCGCCGGTGCCGGCATGGATTTTCTGTCTCTGTCGCGCGGCGGAAAGTTCGAAGATGCCGCACAGCCGAAGGTGGGCGAGGCCGCCTATCCGTACACCGGCCCGAGCGGCTACGAATGCATGCCTTCGTACTACTCGGACGCTCGCGGTCCCTTCGGGCGCAACGTCGTACCAGCACGGAGCATCCGCCAAATTCTGCGCGCGCAGGGCCTCGAAACGGCCATCGTGGTGTCCGGCGGCATCCACAACTTCGAGCAGGCCGAGTCCCTCCTCGCCAGCGGCGCGGCAGACATCGTCGGTCTGGCGCGCCAGGCGCTCGCCGACCCGGACTGGTTTGCCAAGGTCAAAGCCGGCCGCGGCGCGGACGTCAGAGTGTGCCGCTATACGAATTACTGCGAGGCGCTCGATCAACGCCACCGCGAAGTGACCTGCGAACTCTGGGATCGGGAACGGCTCGATGAGCCCGGTGTCGCGCGTTCTGCCGACGGCAAACGCCGACTGAGTGCACCGCGCTGACAGCCGCCGCGAGGCCTGGACGACGCACGAAAGCGGCGGATCGCCCCCCCACATTGTGCGAAATGGCCTGATCGGCTAGACTGCGCGGCCCGCTGCGGGACCCCCGCGCGGCACCCCCGGCCCGCACCCTAAGCACACGGTCGCCCGTCTCCCGGCGGGACGGGGCAAGACATCGCGATCGACGCGCCTGGACTCACAGGACTTCGATATGCCGGGCTCTGGCGGAATGGCACGGCCGTTCCGGCTGCGGGCAGGGCCCGGGCTACACCTTTCGAGCGGACAAAGATGCTTTCCACCTTCAACGTCACGATGCAATTCGGCGCCAAGCCGCTGTTCGAGCAGGTCACGGTCAAGTTCGCCGACGGCAACCGCTACGGCCTGATCGGCGCCAACGGCTGCGGCAAGTCGACGCTGATGAAAATCCTGAGCGGGGAACTCGAGCAGAGCTCGGGCGACGTCGTGCTGCAGCCGGGCCGCCGGATGGGCACGTTGAAGCAGAACCAGTTCGCTTATGAAGAGGAGCGGGTGCTCGACGTCGTGATGCAGGGCCATGCCGAGATGTGGCGGGCCATGCAGGATCGCGACCGGATCTACGCCGATCCGAACGCGACGGACGGCGATTACATGAAAGCCGCGGAGCTCGAGGTGAAGTTCGGCGAGTACGGCGGCTACGACGCCGAAGCGCGGGCCGCCAGCATTCTCAGCGACATCGGCATTCCCGCAGCCCTGCACGAGCGGCCGATGCGCGAGGTGGCGCCCGGCCTGAAGCTGCGCGTGCTGCTCGCCCAGGCGCTGTTTTCGAAACCCGACGTTCTGCTGCTCGATGAGCCCACGAACAATCTCGACATTCACTCGATCCGCTGGCTCGAAGGCGTGCTGAACGACTATGACGCCACGATGATCATCATCAGCCACGACCGCCGGTTCCTGAACCAGGTGTGCACGCACGTGGCGGACCTGGATTACCAGCAGCTGAAAGTCTATCCGGGCAACTACGACGACTTCATGTTGGCCTCGCTGCAGGCGCGCCAGCGGGTCGAGGCGGCCAACGCCAAAGCCCAGGACCGCATCTCGGATCTGCAGGAGTTCGTGCGGCGCTTCTCCGCGAATGCCTCGAAGGCCCGTCAGGCGACCTCGCGCCGCCGCGAGCTCGAAAAGATCAAACTCGAGGAGGTACGGCCCTCTTCGCGGCAGAATCCGTACATCCGCTTCGAACAGCGCAAGAAGCTGTATCACTCGGCGGTGACGGTCGAGAAACTCTCGTTTCGCTATCCGGGTGCGCCCGCCGACGTCCTGCGCAATATCAGCTTCACGGTCCGCGCTGGCGACCGGGTCGCCATCATCGGCGCGAACGGCGTGGGCAAGACGACCCTCGCACGCTGCCTGGTCGGGGATCTGCAGCCGACGGCGGGCGAGATCACCTGGGTGGAGAACGCCGAGCCGGGCTACATGCCGCAGGATCCGCAGGCGGACTTCGCCGAGAAGGTCGACCTGTTCACCTGGATGTCCGAGTGGACGGGCAAGGCCGATGACGATCTGATCGTGCGCGCCACGCTCGGAAGACTTCTGTTCTCCGGCGACGAAGTCAAGAAGTCGGTCAAGGTCCTCTCGGGCGGCGAGAAAGGCCGCATGATCTACGGCAAACTGATGCTGACCAAGCCGAACGTGCTGGTCATGGACGAGCCGACGAACCACATGGACATGGAGACCATCGAATCCCTGCAGACGGCGCTCGAGCTGTATCCGGGAACGTTGATTTTCGTGTCACACGACCGTGAGTTCGTCAGCGGCCTCGCGAACCGTATCATCGAGCTGAAGGCCGACGGCACGATCGAGGATTTCACCGGGACCTTCGACGAATACCTGACGGCACATCCGCTGGTGGTCTGAACACCGGTCGCAGGCGACGCTGCGCCCCCCGGAATCGATCCAGGAAATCGCTGCAGCACTCCGGCGGGCGCGACGGGCGCAGGGCGTGCGTCTCAGTGTCCGGGCGTGCCCGGAGTTGCCGCGGGGTCGGCGGAGCGGCGCTCCTGCGGCGTATCGCTCACCGGGAGATCGACGCAGGCCACGTCCCGCCACCACGGCACGATGCGCGCCGGCGCCACCGCCGGCTCGAACGGCTCCCCCATCATCGGCATGACCAGCCGCGCTGCCGAAGCCGCGCCGAGCTCGAGCAGCGTCTCGGCAGGTTCATCCCAGGCGTGCATTGCCAGACTGAACGTACCCCAGTGCACGGGCAGAAAGACGCCGTTACCGAGCAGTTCCACCGCTTTCAATGCGTGGCGCGGACCGAGGTGCATGTCGCCCCAGGCAGGATCCCAGCCCCCAACTTCGAGCATCACGAGATCGAACGGGCCAAGCCGCTCACGAATCTCGGCGTATTCGTTCGTCAGCCCGGTATCGCCGCTGAAGAACACGGCATGCCGCTCAGTGCGCACGACGAACGAGGACCACAGCGTGGAATTGCGCGTCTTGAGCGTCCGTCCCGAAAAGTGTTGTGAAGGCGCCGCCGTCACGCGAAGACCGCCGGTCCCGAGTTCGTACGACTCCCACCATTCCAATTCGGTGATGCGCGCCGACGGAACCCCCCAAGCCTCGAGGTGCGCCCCCACGCCGAGGGAGGTCACGAACGGCACGGCCCTGCGTGCCAATGCACGAATGGTCGGATAATCGAGATGATCGTAGTGGTCGTGCGAGATCAGCACCAGATCCACATCCGGCATGGCCTTAAGCGGCACCGGCACGGGTTGGAACCGCTTCGGCCCCAGGAGTGGCACCGGGGATGCTCGCGCACCCCACACCGGATCGGTCAACACGCGTATTCCGTCGAACTCGAGCAGCACCGTCGAATGACCCAGCCAGGTCGTGCGCAACCCCGTGTTCGGTCTGCGCCGCCACACCTCGCGCGGATCGAGCGTCGGCAACGGCTGCGCCGGTCGTCGACGATGCCCTCCAAAATAGAATTCGGTCAGCGTCGGCAGCGCTGCGTTCGGATCGCGCAGACCGGGGAGAATCGGGTACGCATTGCGAAACCCGGACCCCGTCCAGAGAGGTGAGGCCCTCATCCGCTCGAGCCGCGCGCCGTGCGCCATATATCCCAGTGATTTCATGAATCCCAGAGGCCCCCGGAGAGATCTTCAGGCACCGTAGCACGGGCCGCATGAGGCTTCTATCCCTCGGGCGGATCGCACGGTCCCGCCCGCCGCACACCACCTGCCCGGGACCCTCGAGGCAACGGCCGTATGCACCCCTGCGCCTCCACCGTGCTCTGAAGCTGCGGTGCACGAGCTGCGGCTTTGCGCTGTGGCTGCGCCGCCTGGAGATTGTGAATCTGCCAGTGTGCCGAGCGAATGCGGCAAGACCGCCAAGACTCGACGAATAACTCGTTGACGATATTGAAAAATCTCTCCCTACGCCCTCAGGCACTCGGATCACTTTGATCCTTCGCACCCCTTGCACCGGAACCCGCGCTCCAGCTCGCCAGACACTACCCTTATGGGAATCCCCCATCCGCCCCTTTGCACCGCGATCGCTCTGCGCGTCGATGCGACGCACGCTCTTGACACCTATCTGATTTCAGTGTTCCATCACTGAGCCTCACTCGACAATAACGATATCGGTCGCTGACATCGCCTCCGGCGCGTTGCGACACGAAGTACCGCACACTCACCAGTGGAGGTGGGCCATCCAGGTGTCATGAGTCCGCGTGTTGGGGAAAATGAGTACGCGGGCCGTACAGAGGCCAATTTGGCCGCATCACGAATTAACCGGCGCATCGCCGGGCACGAGCACGACCCCGCTCGACTGAGCCGCAGCGCTCGCATGCGTGCGACCGGGGCGGCGTTCCGAGCATCCTCCGGACCGGCTGAAACGACGCCTCCGCCTTCGGGATCGCGCGCACACACACATCCTCGCGAGCCCGCCTAGTCAGCCGAACGATCGCTCACATCACCGAGATTGCGTGGCGCGATTCCCAATCGGGCCACGCGCAAACGGCACTCCTCCTGCGCGCTCCCCCAAGGTGCACATGTCCGTGACACGCGGCAAATGGGGTGATTGGATCCTCCGTCCCTCCGGCTGGATCCTGCTGGTAACGGCATCGGTTTTCGCAGTCCTCTATGGCGCATTGCTGCTGCTCCATCGCCTGTCCTCACCCTTTCTGCGCTACGAACAGCACCATTACGCCTCGCTGCTCGTGGACTCGGCAGGATTGACGTTGATCGTCATCGCATCAATCTATTCCTTCACGTTCCGCATGCTCCGCCGGCATGAAGATCTCCTGCAACACGTCATCGCGCGCCTCACCGACGCGGTCTTCGTCAGCGACGCGCACGGACGGATTGTGGAATGGAACCATGCTGCCGAACGACTATTCCAGTTTGCGCGGGCCGACGCCCTCGGAATGTCAGCCGTGCATTTTCTCGGTGCCGTGAGTGGCTTCGA
>Ga0315298_1000570_pt1 | contig 71548 bp, 84 predicted proteins | sample WHS_1_MG_FD_203077 | JGI IMG/M metagenome (GOLD analysis project Ga0315298, IMG submission 203077) | Extremophilic microbial mat communities from Washburn Hot Springs, YNP, Wyoming, USA - WHS_1_MG | ecosystem: Environmental > Aquatic > Thermal springs > Hot (42-90C) | place: USA: Wyoming...
TGGACATGTCCAAAGTGTGGATATCATTTTAGAATTGGTAGTGAACAATATATTTCATTGATACTGGATAAAGGTTCTTTCAAAGAACATGATAAAAAAATGCGTTCTGCAGACCCGCTGCAATTCGAGGATACGAAAAAATATACCGAGCGAGTTGAATCGACAATAAAGAAAACAGGATTATATGATGCAGTAAGAACTGGAGTTGGAAAAATTGATGGGAAAAAAGTTGCATTTGCATGCATGGATTTTAATTTTATCGGTGGAAGTATGGGCTCGGTTGTTGGAGAAAAAATTGCTCGTATAATTGATGTGGCTTACGAAGAAAAAATTCCTTTGATTATTATCAGCCAAAGCGGTGGGGCGAGAATGATGGAAGGTGCTTATTCATTAATGCAAATGGCTAAAACAAGTTCACGTCTTGCTCGTCTTGCCGATGCAAAGGTCCCTTACATTTCTGTATTGACAGACCCTACAACAGGTGGAGTTACTGCAAGTTTTGCAATGCTTGGAGATCTTATTATTGCTGAACCAAAAGCATTGATTGGATTTGCAGGACCAAGGGTAATCAAACAAACAATTGGTAAAGACCTGCCCGAAGGATTTCAGAAATCTGAATTTTTACTTGAGAATGGTTTTATTGATTTTATTGTGCCAAGAAAACAATTGAAAGAAAAACTATCATTGATGATTGATTATTTAACTTGAATTAAAATTTGAGTTGAACACAGAAAACACAGATTAGACAGATGACCACAAGATTAATATCTGTGTAAATCATGTTTTATCAGTGTCATCTGTGTTCTTATTTTATTTCCGAAATTTTTCAATCATTTTCTTCAAAACTTCTAATGCATATTCAACTTCTTTGAGTGTATTTTGTGAGCCAAAGGAAAAGCGTATTGTTCCTGATGCATCTTCTAATTTATACCCTGAATTGATAATTACATGAGAAGGTTTTAAAGTCCCTGAAGTGCATGCAGCTCCATTCGAAGCTGCAATCCCATTTATATCAAGAAACATTAACATTGCTTCAGCTTCATTTCTATATTTTTCAGAAAGAAAAGTTATACTTAAAATATAGGGGAACGCATCTTCTCCACCATTAATTTTTATAAAATCTTTATCTAATGTTTTTATACCTTTTACAAATTCATCACGAATTTTTTTTACATGCTCATAATTTTTTGTCATTTCTTTATTAGCAATTTTAACTGCTTCGGCAAGTCCTACAATTCCAGCAACATTCTCCGTTCCACCTCTTCGATTTCTTTCCTGTGAACCGCCAAAAATTAATGGTGATATTGGAGTACCACTTCTTACAAAAGCAAAGCCTGTCCCTTTTGGACCATTTATTTTATGAGCCGAAGCGCTAAGTGCATCAATTCCTAATTCATTAACATCAATTTTAATTTTCCCAAAACTTTGGACTACATCTGTATGAAAATAAATTTTTTTCTTTTTTGCAATTGTATTTAATTCTTTTACTGGATTAATACTTCCTGTTTCATTATTGATATGTATTACTGAAGTTAAAGCACAATTTTCATTAATTTTATTTTCAAAGTCACTTAAAATTATTTTTGAATTTTTGTCTATATCAATTAATTGAAGTTCAAAACCGTGTTTTGTTAATTCATAACAAGTATCCAGAACACTGTGGTGTTCTCCTTTTGTTGTAATAATTTTATTCCTTTTTGATTCTGAGAACTCGGTTTTAGCAATACCATTTATGACAAAATTATTTGCTTCAGTTCCTCCGCTTGTAAAATAAATTTCACCAGGTTTTGCATTGATGAACTCTGCAATTACTTCTCGTGCTTCTTCAATTGCAACTCTTGTTTTTCTTCCAAATGAATGAATAGATGAGGGGTTACCAAAATATTCTGTAAGGTAAGGTTTCATCTTTTCAAAAACTTGAGGATTAAGAGGTGTTGTTGCAGCATTATCAAAATAAACTTTCATAATTTACTTTCTATCTTAAACTTACATCTCCATAATGAATTTTTTCTATTGTATCGCCAACCTTTAAAATTAAAAATCCATTCTCATCAATATCGTCAAAAATTCCAACTTTAATTTTATCGTCAAAAACAACCTTAACTTTTTCTCCTATCATTTTGCATCGATTACGCCAGTCATTCAATATTTTATTTGGGTCTTCTTTAACAAGTTGTAAGATACTTTCAAAATTGTTGAGAACTTCGCTTAATAATTTTTCTCTGCTTACTATTGACTTAAATTCTTTTCTTACTGATGTCGGTTGAATATCATATTTCCCGGGAAAGTTTGGTTGATTCACATTAATTCCTATCCCAATTACTAATTTGTTAATCTTATTTCCTTTTGAAGTAGATTCGAGTAATATTCCAGCTATTTTTTTCTTATTAACTAAAACATCATTGGGCCATTTAAGTTCAACATCAAACTGATATAAATTTTCTAAAGATTGAGCAACAGAAAGACTGCTGCCAAGATTAATTAAATTGACTTTCTTTTCCTTGAAATCTCCCTTCAATAAAATTGAGAATGTTAAATTTTGTCCAGCATTACTTACCCATGTGCGATTTTTTCGACCTCTCCCTTTGCTCTGATATTCAGCAAGTAAAACAGTTCCATCTCGATTAAAATCTTTATTAGTTAGCAATACAGTGTTAGTTGAATCAACCTCATCGCAATAAATAAAATTGCGACCTATAAATTCAGTATCGAGTTTGATATCAAATTCTTCGATGTTAAACAATTTCACCTCCTACTGCTTATTTATAAAATTGACATATATTTCTGTCAAAAATTAATTTTTAGTAGAAAAATTCAGAAACATCTGACAAACTTTCAAATTTACTGAATAATTATAAAATTCTTATAACTTATTGTAAAATAATGAGTTATAAGAATATTTTGTGTCTGGCACACCTCTTGTTAATATAGTAGCAAAAAAATTAACAAAAGAAGGAGGTGATAGCCATGACACTCGTAAGATTTGAACCCTTAAAAGAACTCGAAACCTTACATGACAGAATTCAAAGATATTTCGAAGACTTTGCAAATTTTGGCTTCTCCTTTACAGATAATTTCAATCCGAGAATTGATATCTCGGAAGATGACAATAATATCAATGTTGTTGCCGAAATTCCAGGCGTAAAAAAAGAAGATTTAAAAATTACATTGCAAGATAATATTTTGACAATAGAAGGTGAAAAGAAAAAAGAAGAAGAAAAGAAAGGAAAGAATTATTACAGAGCTGAAAGAGTATTTGGAAGCTTCAAACGTTGCTTCACATTACCTGCTGAAGTTGATTCCGACAATGTTGAAGCAAAGTTTGAAGATGGTATGCTCAGAATTAACATGAAGAAATTGCATCCTAAACCAAAAAACGAAAAAGTAATAGAGTTGAAGTAATCACTACTTCAACTCTATCCTTTTTTTATTTATAAACAAATTAAAGGGTAAGAAAAATGGGAAAAATAATTGGAATTGACTTAGGAACTACTAACTCCTGTGTTGCTGTAATGGAAGGTAATGAACCGGTAGTTATTCCGAATTCTGAAGGCGGGAGAACTACTCCATCTGTTGTTGCTTTTACGAAAACAGGAGAAATACTTGTAGGTCAGCCTGCAAAACGTCAGGCAATTACTAATCCAAAGAATACGGTCTTCTCCATTAAAAGATTTATGGGTAGAAGACTTGATGAGGTAGATGAAGAAACTAAGGAAGTGCCTTATGAAGTTGTTGCTGCTGAAAATGGTTCTGCAAGAGTTAAAATTGGAGATAGATTATATTCACCGCCGGAAATTTCTGCTATGATATTGCAAAAAATGAAAAAGACAGCTGAAGATTATCTTGGACACGAATTTACAGAAGCTGTTATTACTGTTCCGGCATATTTTAATGATGCTCAACGTCAGGCTACAAAAGATGCTGGTGAAATTGCCGGTTTAAATGTGCGAAGAATTATTAATGAACCTACTGCTGCTGCTCTTGCTTATGGTCTTGATAAAAAACATAAAGACCAGATTGTTGCTGTTTATGATTTAGGCGGTGGAACTTTTGATATCTCTATTCTTCAGATTGGAGAAGGTGTTTTTGAAGTTAAATCAACAAATGGTGATACTCACTTAGGTGGTGATGATTTCGACCAGAGATTAATTGATTATCTTGCTGATGAATTCCAGAAACAGGAAGGTATCGATTTAAGAAAAGACCCGATGGCTCTTCAAAGATTAAAAGAAGCTGCTGAAAAAGCTAAGATTGAATTGTCTTCTTCAATGCAGACAGATGTTAATTTGCCATTTATAACTGCTACTCAAGATGGTCCAAAACACTTAAATATTACAATAACAAGAGCAAAGTTTGAACAATTAATTGATGATTTAATTCAAAGAACAATTCCACCTTGTGAAAAAGCTATGAAAGATGCAGGAGTAACTCCTTCACAAATTGATGAGGTTATTCTTGTTGGTGGTTCTACTCGTGTTCCTAAGGTACAAGAAATAGTAAGAAAAATATTTGGAAAAGAACCTCACAAAGGTGTTAATCCTGATGAAGTAGTAGCAATTGGAGCTGCTATTCAAGGTGGAGTTTTAGCTGGTGATGTGAAAGATGTTCTATTGCTTGATGTTACACCTTTGTCTTTAGGTATTGAGACTTTAGGCGGTGTTATGACAGTTCTGATTCCAGCTAATACAACAATACCAACTCGAAAGAGTGAAATATTCTCTACTGCTGCCGATAACCAGTCTTCTGTTGAAATTCATGTTCTTCAGGGTGAAAGACCGATGGCAGCAGATAATAGAACACTTGGAAGATTCCATCTTGACGGAATACCGCCAGCTCCGCGTGGTGTTCCTCAAATAGAAGTTACATTTGATATTGATGCTAATGGAATTCTTCATGTTTCTGCAAAAGATAAAGCTACTAATAGAGAACAAAGTATTAGAATTACTTCTTCAAGCGGTTTGACAAAAGAAGAAATTGAAAGAATGAAGCAGGAAGCTAAAGAACATGCTGCTGAAGATAAGAAGAAGAAAGAAGCCGCTGAAATTAGAAATAATGCTGATAATCTTGTTTTCCAGACTAAAAAACAAATTCAAGAATTAAAGGATAAATTAACATCAGAACAACGAAGCAGACTTGAGAGTGAAATCCAGAAAGTTGAAGATGCTCTCAAAACAAACGATACTGATAGAATTAAAAAGTCTGCTGATGCTTTGACAAAAGTCTGGAACGAAATTGCTCAACAACTTTATGCTCAACAGGGAGCATATTCTCAGGCTAATGCTAATACACAAACTAAATCTGATGGTTCTGGAAAAGATGATAAAGATGTTCAGGATGCTTCCTATGAAGTTGTTGACGATGATAAAAAATAACATGAAAATAGATTTAACCGAATCTAAAGTTTGAAAAATAAAAAAGGAGGTGGATATGGCAGAAGTAAAAGAAATGCAAGAAGTTAAAACACAGAAAAGCTGGGAAGAAGCTTTAGAAAATGAATCCTGGGTTGCTCCTCTTGTTGATATTTACGAAACCGATGATGAATTTTTCTTAAATGCTTATATCCCAGGAGTTAAAAAAGAAAATCTCAAGATTAAACTTGAAGACGGTCATCTCGTCATAATGGGCAGAATTGATTATGACGAAGCTGTAAATCGAAAATATGTTCTCAAGGAAACTGAAATTGGAAACTTCTATCGCAGATTCAAAATTTCAGATAGCATTGATGAATCAAAAATTGATGCAAAACTTGAGAATGGTGTTCTTGAAGTTCGTTTGCCAAAACATGAACGAGTAAAACCAAAAACTATAGAAATAAAGTAATTCCTGAATTCAAAGGCTGCCCAAAATTAAATGCTGATTTTGCTGATAAATTTTGAGCAGCCTTTTTTTATTTATAAAATTGAATTAAATATCTCATGTTCTTATGTTTCTGATGTATGAAAAAAATATTTATTCTGATTTTTTTAATCTTGTTTTCTGGTATCATCTATTTTTATGAAAATAATTTTGATTCATACCAGAAATTTGAAGTTCAGAATACTTCCGTTTATTTCAAAGGTATTCTGAAATCAGAATATGATAAGGTTCAGAACATTGCCAATTATAATATTGATGTAGAATTAATCCCTTCTCAAAATTTAATAAATGCAAAAGAAGAAATTATCTGGATAAATAAAACAAACTTTCCTGCAAAAGAAATCCATTTCCATTTTTATGCAAATGCTTATAAAAACAATAAAACATTATTTGCTGCAGCTTTTGAACTTGAAAAAGAAAATCAAACAGAAATTAAGATTAAGAATTTTAATATTGATGGCAAATCATCAGAATTAATTTTTTTCCAGCCTGAAATTTCAAATCCTTTTGACAGCACAGTTGCAAAAGTAATTCTTGACAAAACTATTCAACCAGGTGATACTGTTAAAATATATTTTGAATATTCAATGACCATTCCTGTTTCAGTTAAAAGACTTGGCAGAGCTGCAGGAAGAAATTTTTATTTTGTTTCTCAATGGTTCCCTAAAGTTGGAGTATATGAAAATGGTAAGTGGATATGCAGTCAATATCATCCATATCTAAATTTTTATTCTGACTTCGGAGAATATAATGTAAATATAAAAGTGCCAAAGAATTACATTGTGGCTTCTACAGGAGTTTGCAGAGAAAAATTAATCAATGAAAAATTTGCTTTGTATGAAATTACTCAGTATGGGGTTCACGATTTTGCATGGATGGCTTCGGATAATATTATTTTGAAAAAAGATATTTATCAAAGAAAAGATGGTTCATCAATTTTGATTAATGCTTACATTCAACCTGAAAATGAGAAATATTCAAAACGATATATAAATTGTGTAAAAAATTGTTTGAAATACTTTGAGAGTTATATTGGAGTATATCCTTATCAAACTATTTCGCTAATAGATGTTCCGCATTCAAGTGCTTCTGGAGGAATGGAATATCCAACTTTATTTACAGTGCATGTAAATTTATTTTCTCCCAAATCAACAGGTTCACCTGAATATCTTACAGCTCATGAATTTGCTCATCAATATTTTTATGGAATTATTGCGAATAACGAAGTTTATGAAGCCTGGCTCGATGAAGGTTTTGCCTCTTATTCATCTACAAAGATAATGTATAAGTATTATCCAAACATTTTAGAAAATTTCAGAATTCTTACTTATCTGCCGGTGTTTGGAATCAATTTCCTTTCTTTTAATGATATACCTTTAATTTATACAGTTGCAGATATTCCAATAGTTGAAGGTGTTAACAGTGCAAAAGATTATTATAAAAATCTTACAATTGGTTCTATAGCCGATACCTCTTACAAGTTGCCTTCGAGACTTTCTTACATAGTTAATTCTTATGATAAACCTGAATTAATGTTGTTGTCGCTCGAGAGATATCTGGGCTTCGATAAAATGATGAAAATTCTGAGAGATTATTTTGAAAAATATAAATATAAACATCCAAAGTCAGAAGACTTTATAAGAGAGGTTAATAATAATTGTACTGAAGATATGTCATGGTTCTGGGATAACTTTTTTTATAACTCAAAAGTATTTGATTATCGAATTACATCAATTAAAAAAGTTGCATCGAATGTTTATCATGTTTTAGCAGAAAGATTGGGCGATGGTATTTTTAAAAATGATATAGCACTTTATACAGAAAAAGATACTTTATATCAAAAGTGGAATGGCAGGGAAAGATGGAAAATTTTTGAGTTTGTCACGAATAATAAAGTTATTGCTGCAGAAATTGACCCGCACAGAAAAAATCTTCTTGATATAAACTTTGCAAATAATTCTCTTGCTTTGGAGCCAAGATATTGGGCTTCAATTTCTATTGCTCTCAGATGGTTCTTCTGGGTTCAAAATGCACTAATGATGCTTGGAAGTATTGGATGATTAAAAATATTAATGAAATATTAATTAACTCAATAAGAGCGGTAAATCATAATCTTAAATTTGTAATTTTATTTTGGTTAACGAATACAGCATTCGCAATTGTTCTTAGTGTGCCAATCTACAATTTGCTTTTGAATGACCTGAAAAATTCATTGATGAGTGATAAGCTAAGTTCAGGGTTTGATTACTTCTGGTATTTACAATTCAGAAATTTATATGAAATACCACTTGACCAGATTCCATGGGCAATTTTTACAGTCGCAGGAATTTATACAATAATTCAAACATTTTATCTTGGAGGTTTAATATCTGTATTCAATCAATTCAATAAAAATCATTATGTAGATTTTTTTTATGGTGGAGTAAAATATTTCTTCAGATTTTTTAAAGTTCTTCTTATATCTATAATTTTTTATTCTGCAGCTTTTTTAATCAATGACCTTATTGGCGATTTAATTACTATTGTTTTTCGAAATACTGAATTTGTCAAAACTGAATTTTTAATTCGCTTTTTGAGATATACATTGTTACTGTTTTTAATCGGGATAATTACACTAATTTCAGATTATTCAAAAGTTGCACTTGCATTAAAAGATAAAGTTAGAGTAATTGAAGAAATTATTTATGCATCAAAATTTATTCAAGACAATTTTTCAATAGTATTTCTTGTGTTTTTGTTTATTGCATTTCTTGGAGCCTTAGGTTCAATAGTTTATAATCTTGTTGTAATAGAAATTCCTCGAACTCCATATTACTTTTTAATTGCTTCCTTTATTCTTCAACAAATGTTAATTATCTTTAGATTGTTAATTAGAATGTTATTCTGCTCAAGCGAGGTTATTTTATTTAAAGACCTTGCAGCAGGAGTTATTCAAACAGAAGAAAAGGAAGAATTATAAAATGGCAATATTACCAATAACTATATATGGGAATAAAATTTTAAAGCAAAAAGCCAAGCCTGTAAAATCAATCTCTGATGATTTAATAAAAAAAATAAAAGATATGTTTGATACAATGCGGAATGCAAATGGAATTGGTCTTGCAGCAAATCAAGTCGGTTTCACTGAATCATTTTTTGTAATTGATTTAAAAGGTGTTGATGGTTATGAAAAGTTCAAACCAGTTGTTATGATTAATCCACAAATTATTTTAAAATCAGATGAAACTGAAATCCTGGAAGAAGGATGTTTAAGTCTTCCCGGCTTGAGAGCAGAAGTAGAGCGTCCAAGACAAATAAAAGTTAAGTTTGTTGATACTGACGAAAATGAAGTTGAAATTGAAGCTGATGATTTGTTCGCAAGAGTAATACTTCATGAATATGACCATTTAATTGGCAAATTAATTCCAGATAGAGTTGATGCCGAAATTAAGAAAAAGCTGCAGGAAGATTTGAGCAAGATTAAAAGAAAGGAAATTAAAATTGATTATCCTATTGTTGAAGATTAAGCATTATTTGCAAGGAGAGTGATTTGAAAATTGTTTTTATGGGTTCTCCTGAATTTGCAATTCCTTCTTTAGAAAAATTATTAAACAGCAATCACTCAGTTGAATTAGTTGTATCTGCACCAGATAAAGAACGAGGAAGAGGAAAAAAAATTTTACCAACCCCTGTAAAAGAATTTGCTCTGTCAAAAGGCTTAAAAGTTTTAACCCCGCTTTCGTTGAAAGAAGAAAGTTTTATTAAGCATCTTAAAGAGATTAATGCAGATTTATTTGTAGTCGTTGCTTTTCGAATTCTTCCCAAAGAAGTTTTTACAATTCCATCTAAAGGTTCATTTAATCTTCATGCGTCGTTATTGCCAAAATATAGAGGAGCTGCACCCATTCAATGGGCAATAATTAATGGGGAAAAAGAAACGGGAGTTACAACTTTTTTTCTTGAAGAAAGTGTAGATACAGGAAATATTATTCTTCAAGAAAAAATTAAAATTGATGATGAAGATAATTTTGGTACTCTTCATGATAAATTGATGAATTTAGGGGCAGATGTAGTTTTAAAAACTGTTGAATTAATAAATTCAGGGAATTATCAATTAATAAAACAGGATGATTCTTTAGCATCACCTGCTCCAAAAATTACAAAAGAAATTTGCAGAATTGACTGGTCGAAAAGTGCTAAAGAAATTCATAATCTTGTAAGAGGATTATCACCGCACCCGTGTGCATTTTTTGAACATCAAGGGAAAATTTATAAAGTATATAAAACCCAAATAGTTGAAAACAAAGTTTTAGAACCATCGAAAATTCTTCAAACAAAAAAAGAAATATTTATCGGCACAAATAATGGAACAATTCAGATATTAGAATTGCAAATGGAAGGCAGAAAAAAAATGACAGCAGAAGAATTTTTGAGAGGTTACTCTTTGCTGTAAAATTCATCTTGGAAGAAAATTTATTAAAATAAATCTGGAGAAAAGATGAGAAATTTTTGTTATGATAATATTCTTGAAGCCATTGGAAGAACACCAATTGTTAGATTAGGTAATATATCCAAAGGTTTGAAAGCAAAAATTTATGCAAAACTTGAGTTTATGAATCCTGGGGGAAGTTTAAAAGATAGAATTGCAAAATACATGATTGAAAAAGCAGAAAGGGAAGGAAAGATTAAACCTGGTGATACAATAATTGAAAATTCTTCTGGCAATACTGCAATGGGTTTGGCTATTGTTTGCAGACAAAAAGGATATAAATTAAAAATTGTAATACGAAATACAACAAGCAAAGAAAAAATTAAAATGCTTGAAATTCTTGGAGTAGATGTAATTAAAGTAGATGCTTCTCTTCCTCCTGAACATCCTGAATCTTATAACAATTATGCATATAATTTAGCAAAGAATGATCCTACACTTTACTACATTGACCAGCACAATAATTTAGATAATAATGAAGCTCATTATATGACAACCGGCCCGGAAATATGGGAACAAATGGAAGGCAAAGTTGACTATTTAATTGGTGCAATTGGAACTGGTGGGACAATTACAGGAGCTGGAAAATTTTTGAAAGAAAAAAATCCTGAAATAAAAGTTATTGGCATTGACCCCGTAGGTTCAATATTTTATGAATACTTCAAAAACAAAAAACTTATCAAACCTTCAAAATATTTGATTGAAGGAATGGGAGATGAATTTTTAATTAAAACAGCACAACTCGATATTCTTGACGATATGTATCAAATCGATGATAAAAAAGCATTTGGCTGGACAAAAAAATTAGCATACGAGGAAGGAATTATTGCAGGAGGCTCATCAGGTGCAAATATTTGGGGTGCTGTTAAACTTGCTAAAGAAATAAACCGAGAAGCCAACATTGTTACCATTATTAACGACAGCGGATATAAATATTTTTCTACCATTTATAATGATGATTGGCTTAGAGAAAACAATTTGATTTAATAATTTCTTCTCGAAAATATTTATAAGCCTTCAATAGTTTTCCATAATTCTTTTCTTTAATTTTCGTCAGAAAAATCGGAGGCTATTATGGCTAATAATGCCAAAAACAACAAATACGATGAATCAAAATATTCAATGGATACCCATTTAATTTATGGAAAGTATATTACTGATAAATGGGATTATTCACATCATGTTACCGCTCCAATTTCATCTTCAACAACATTTCGATTGGATTCTGTTGAAAGAGGTGCAGAAGGATTCATGAGATTTGCACACACTCAAGAGTTTGGCGAAAAAGCTCCAATATTCATTTATGATAGACTTGGCGAACCTAACAAAGACATGCTCGAAGAAAATTTAGCTTATGTTGAAAAAGGAGAAATGGCTGTTAGTTTTGCAAGTGGCATGGGCGCTATTTCTGCTGTGCTTGGTATACTTACAAAGTCTGGTGATGAAATTATTACTCATAATACACTTTATGGCTGTACTCTTTCGTTATTAACAAATTGGTATCCAAGGTATAATATTAAATGGACACCTATTGATTTAACTAATTCACAAAATTTATTTAATCATGTAACAGAAAAAACTAAAGTAGTATATTTTGAAACTCCAGCTAATCCCAATCTTCAGATTATTGATATTCAGGAAATTAGAAAAGTTGTTGATGAAATAAACAAAACAAGAAACGAAGAGAACAAAATTCAAATAGTCATTGATAACACTTTTGCTACTCCATTTTGTCAGAGACCACTTGAACTTGGAGCAGACTTTGTAGTTCATTCTCTTACAAAAGGCATTGGTGGATTTGGAACGGATACAGGTGGAATTGTAATCGGAAAAAAGAAATATCAGGATTTACTGCTACTTTATAGAAAAGATTTTGGTGCTGTTCTTAATCCTAAAAGTGCATGGTCAATTTTAACATATGGTCTGCCTACTTTACCAATTCGATTAAGACAACAAATAAATTCAGCAATGAAAATAGCAGAATACTTAAGTTCTCATCCTAAAGTTGAATTTGTAAATTATCCAGGCTTGCCTGATTTTAAATTTTATGAAATTGCAAAAAAACAAATGGTAGATTTCAATGGGAATTTTGCTCCAGGCAGCTTGATTTACTTTGTAATAAAAGGGGACAGCCCGGCAGAAAGTAAAGAAAATGGAAGAAAATTTATGGACTATGCTGCTGAACATGCTTATACAATGACACTTGCTGTTAGCCTTGGTCATACTCGAACTTTGCTTGAACATCCGGCTTCGATGACTCATTCTGTTGTGCCACCTGAAGAACTTGCCGATAGAGGAATTGATGCTGGCGGAATCAGACTTGCAATCGGCCTTGAAAATCCTGATGATATAATTTATGACCTTGAACAATGTTTGAAAATAATTTAATGAATTTTATCTGCTTCTGTTTTTGAAATGATGAAAATAATTCAGAGTTATTTATTTAAGAAATTTCCAGAAATTATTTTTGGATTTTCTACTAAGATTGGACTCAACAGAAAAGAACCTTATTATTTTAATATGTCTTATTCTGTGGGTGATAAAAAAGAAATTGTAGAAGAAAATAGAAAAGAATTTTTCAGAAAACTTGGTTTAAATTCTTTTAGCATTGCTTATCAAAAACAGATTCATAGTGATATAGTTAAAATTATAGATAAGCCGGGTTTTGCAGGAATAAGTGATGCTTTAATAACTCATGTTCCGGAAATTGGTTTGGCAATTTCTTCTGCAGACTGTGCTGCTATTTTTATTTATGATTCAGAAAATAAAATTATTGCTGCTGTCCATTCAGGCTGGAAGGGGACTCATAAAAAAATTCTTGAGAAAACTCTTCATTCAATGTTCGAACATTTTCATTCTGAACCAAAAAATTTATTTGTATACATTGCGCCATCAATTTCACAAAAAAATTATGAAGTTAAAGATGATGTGGCTTCATTATTCAATTCAAAGTATTTAAAGAAAATTGATGGGAGAATTTTTCTCGACATAAAAAAAGCAAATCAAGATATTCTTATTGAAAATGGAATTCCTGATGAACATATTGAAATTTCAGAACTGTGTTCTTATGAAGAAAAAGATTTGCTTCATTCCTACAGGCGGGATGGTAAATTTTCTGGTCGAGCTCTGGGAGTAATTGCAATGAGGAAAATTTAATGGCTTCAGAAAATTTTAAAATAATATCTGGTTATATTTTAATTTGTTTAATATGGGGTTCAACCTGGCTTGCAATTCGAATTGGATTGGATTCCTTAACTCCAATTTTTTCAGCAGGAATAAGATTTATATTAGCTTCTCTTTTCATTTACATTCTTATGAAATTAAATAAAATTGAACTGCAAAAAGATTCATTATCATTAAAATTATATTTTATTCTTGCACTATTTTCTTTTACAATTCCATTTGGTTTAGTTTATTGGGCAGAACAATTTATTCCTTCAGGTTTAGCTTCCATTTTATTTGCAATGCTTCCTTTTGGTGTTATAATTTTTTCTTTACTTGCTTTTGAAAATTATAAAGTTACATTAAATCAATTAACAGGTGTATTTTTAGGTTTTGCAGGAATAGTTATAATATTTTCAGAAAATCTTAGTTTTCATTTATCTGATTATTTTTGGGGAACATTAGCAGTATTGTTGAGTGCATTTATGCAGGCTTCAATTGCAGTTATTATTAAAAAATATGGCGAACATTTAAATCCACTCTCAATGAATTTTTTGCCTTTATTATTTTCCGGTTTCATAATGATTATGGCAGCAATTGTGTTTGAAAATTCGTCTGCATGGAAATTTGATTACAAGGCATTTGGTTCGATTCTTTTTCTTTCATTCTTTGGTACAGTAGTTACTTTTATAATTTACTACTGGCTTCTTAAGAGAATTAATATTGTTATATTATCATTATCTTCTTTCATAACACCAATAGTTGCAGTGATACTTGGGTGGCTGATTTTAAATGAGTCCTTATCAAGCTATACAATTTTTGGAAGCTCATTAGTGCTAATAGGAATTTTATTTGCTAATTTTAGAGGGTTAATAAAATATTTTGAAGCAAAAAAATTTTAAGAGTATGATAAATATTATCAAAATAAAAAATGCAAGTTTTTATGCATATCACGGAGCATTAAAGGAAGAACAAAATATTGGCGGCAGATTTGAAGCCGATGTAGATATTTACACAGATTTTTCAAAAGCAGCAGAAAAAGATGACCTTAAACTTACAATTAACTACGACGAAGTTTATAAATTTATTAAAGAAATAGTTCACCATAAGAAACTTTATTTAATTGAAACTCTTGCAACTACTATTGCAAATGAACTTTTAAAAAAATATCCTGCAATACAAAAAATCGCTGTAAGAGTCCGCAAACACAATGTACCTGTTGGCGGAGTTCTGGATTATGTAGAAGCGGAGGTAATAAAAGAAAATGGTGAATAATATTTTTCTCGGTTTAGGTTCTAATAAAGGGGACCGTTTATATTTTCTTCGTGCAGCTGTTAAAAAAATTCATGGATTTGAAAGCTGCAAAGTTCTTGCTGCATCATCAGTTTATGAATCAAAACCTTACGGGAATCCAAATCAAGAAAATTTTTATAATGCAGTAATTGAAATTGATACTGGTCTTGGAGTGATTGGATTGCATAATTTTTTGAAGAATATTGAAAAAGAACTTGGTAGAAAAGAATCATTTGAAAAATGGGGACCAAGAGAAATTGATATTGATATTCTCTTTCTTAATACTTTAATTTATGAAACAGAAGATTTAATAATTCCTCATCCCGAAGTTTATAAAAGAGATTTTGCATTGATACCGTTGATTGAAATAGCACCTGATTTTGTTCCGCCTGGTCAAAAGAAAAAGATGCGGGAATTTGATTTATCAAATATTGAAAAATATATAATAGGCAAATTAGATTATTCACTAATTTAATTAATACCGTGAAAGAACTTAGATATATTGCAATCGAAGGCGTTATTGGCGCAGGCAAAACTAGTTTAGCAATGAAACTTTCAGAAAAATTACGCGCCAATCTTATTCTTGAAGAATTTCAAGAAAATCCTTTTCTCGAAAAATTTTATGAAAACAGACGCAAGTATGCTTTCCAGACCCAAATATTCTTTCTGATTAGTCGCTATCAACAACTTCAAAAATTAAATCAGCCTGATTTGTTTAATAATTATATTGTTTCTGATTATATATTTGATAAAGATAGAATATTTGCTTATCTGAATCTAACAGGAGAAGAACTAAAACTTTATGATACTCTTTTCCCTTTACTAAACCGCAATATTCCAAAACCTGATTTGGTAATTTATCTGCAATCAAGTATTGACAGACTTATGCAGAATATAAAACATCGTGCAAGAACATTCGAAAAAAATCTAACAAGAGCTTATCTTGCTGAACTTTCAGAAGCTTATAATGATTTTTTCTTTAAGTATAATGAAACTCCATTATTAATTGTCAATACAACAGACATTGATTTTATTAATCGAGAAGAAGATTTTGATGAACTCTACAAACAAATTTTTCGTGACGACAGAGGATTTATAGAATATTTCAACCCAGAAGCAAGGAAATGAAATTATGATACGTTTAATAATCTGGTTTTTATTGATATTTATTATTTTCAAAATAGTCAGAATGGTAAAAACAGCATTATCATCAGATTATAAATCGGGAAATGAAATCCATAAGAAAAAGACTAAATCGAATTACAACATAAAAGATGAAGATATTATCGAAGCAAAATTTGAAGATATAGTTCCAAAAGATAGTTCAAAAAGTTGATTCTAAATGCCCCATCAAAATTTATTTTTGAAATTTTTAATTGATTTTCTGCGCAAAAATTTTTCTGAAGAAGAAAAACAAGATTACATTCTCGATAATCCAAAAAGTTTTTTAATTGTGCGGCAGCATAATCAATTTGGTGATATGCTTGCAAGTACTTCATTATTCAGAGCAATAAAAGAAAAATTCCCCGAATCTAAAATCACTTTGATTGCAAGTCCTGAAAATTACTTTGCAGTTACAAAAAATAATTTGATAGATGAATTATTTGTTTTCAATAAAAAGAAATTATTTAACATTTTTTATTTGTTACATTTAATTAAGATTTTGAAAAAAGAATATGATGTAGCAATTGTGCCTGCAACAGTAGCTGTTTCAAAAACAAGTTGCATACTAGCAGCTTTGTCAAAATCAAAAATAAAAATTGGTCCTGCTTCGTTAGACAATAATGAAAATTCTCTTGCTTTTCTTTTTAATTATAGAGTTAATTTGAACTGGAAGAAAAATCCCGATGCTCATGTATCTGATTTTATTCTCGATATAGTTAAACCATTTGGGATTACAACTCAAAATTTTCGTTCGCATATTGAATTCACAAAAGATGATGAAAAAGAAGTAAATAAATTTATTTCAAAAATGAATCTGTCTGATGAATATTTAATTGGCTTTCATGTAGGAGCAGGAAAATCACAAAATAGATGGCCTCTTGATAAGTTTATTAATTTAATTTATTTGCTTAATAAGAATTACAAAATTAAAATCTATTTTACTGGGAGTAATGCTGATAAAAATGAAATTTCCTACATAAAGAAAAATTTGAAAGTTGATGCAAAATATTTTCTGAACAGGCCAATACCGCAGCTTGCTGCTTTGATTTCAAAAAGTGATTTATTTATAACAAATGATACTGGTGTTATGCATGTTGCCGGTGCAACTGATACACCACAGATTTCAATTTTTGGTCCAACAAATCCTTTCAACTGGGCACCTGTTGGAGCAGAAAAATATTTTATTCGTAAATCTGAATTTGTTTCTGATGTTACTGAAGAAGATGTATTCAATATTTGCAAATTAATATTGGAAAAAGGGAAGAAAAAAATATGAAAGGACAAAATTTAGCAGCCATAGATCTCGGGACAAATTCATTTCATTTGATAGTTGTAAAAATTGTTGACAATGGAAATTTTGAAATTATAGATAGAGAGAAAGAAGTAATTAGATTAGGCGAGGGAAGCGGAGGTGACATAAAATTTATTCTGCCAGAAGCAATTGAGCGAGCAATAAATTGTTTGAAAAGATTTAAAGGTATTGCAGAATCTTACAATGCTAAAATTCGTGCTGTTGCTACAAGTGCAGTAAGAGAAGCTCATAATAAAAATGAATTTATTCAAATGGTTAATCAGGAAGTTGGAATTGATATTGAAGTTATAAGCGGTTTTGAAGAAGCTCGATTGATTTATCTCGGAGCGTTAAAAGCATTGCCGATTTTTAATAAAAAAGTTTTGCTTATAGATATTGGTGGCGGAAGCACAGAATTTTTAATAGGAGAAAAAGGGAATCCAATTTATTCTGTAAGTCTAAAAATTGGAGCTGTGAGATTATCTCAAAAATTTTTCCCTGATTATATTCTTACTGATTCAAGAATTAAAGAATGCCAGAAATGGGTTAAAGGTGAAATTTATCCAATTGTTCATCATATATTGAATGAAGGATTTGAATTAGCTGTTGGTTCATCGGGAACAATTATATCTACGGCTCAAATGATTAATGCATTAAAAAAAGGGAACTCAAATTCGATTGTTAATCTCAACAATTTTGTTTTTAATAAACATGAATTAGAAAAAATTACAGATGAAATTCTTAAAAGAAAAACTCCAGATAAAAGAAAAAAAATACCTGCTATGGATGAAAAAAGAGCTGATATAATTCCTGCAGGAATAATTATTCTAAAGACAATTTTTGATTTATTGAATATTCAGGAGATGACAATTTCAAATTATGCATTAAGAGAAGGAATTATAATTGATACACTTCAAAAACATAGTTCAGAATCAAATAAACCAATTCTTTCAGATATAAGAAGGGAATCAGTCAAACATCTTGCAGAAAAATGTAATTATGATAAAATACATTGCGAACATGTAGCTAAATTAGCACTTCAGTTATATGATAACTTAATAAATCTTCATCAATTAAATAACGAAAACAGAGAACTATTGGAAGCAGCTGCAATTCTGCATGATGTAGGTTACAATATTTCACATGCAAATCATCATCATCATAGTTATTACCTGATTAAAAATAGTGAACTACTTGGCTTCAACGAAAATGAGATTGATATAATTGCACACACAGCAAGATATCATCGCAAAAGTCATCCCAAACCAAGCCATATTGAATTTGAAATATTGCCGGGTAAAACAAAACAAATTATTAAAAAGTTATCTGCTATTTTAAGAATTGCTGATTCTTTTGATAGAACACATCGTCAGATAATAAAAAATATTAAAGCCGAAGTTAAAGGTGAAGAAGTTATTCTTCATCTTGAATGTGATAAAACATTAAAGCCTGATATCGAAATATGGAATTTTGAAAGACGAAAAGGATTATTTGAAGAAGTTTTTAAGAAAAATATTAAAGTGAGCATCTGAATTGAATATCGATTAATTGTGTTTTAGTTTAATAAAAAATTTTATAAGTATTTTAATGAAAGCTAAATCATTGTTTTTGCATAATAGATAATCACTTAGTTATATTTGAAAAAATAAATTCGAGAATTTCCAGATAATGAGACCTGCTGTTTATATTAAAGACTTATCAAAACATGTCGGGGAAGAAGTAACACTTAAAGGTTGGCTTTATAATAAAAGGTCAAGCGGGAAAATCAAATTTTTGATTTTAAGAGATGGTTCTGGTTATACTCAATGTGTTGTTGTAAAAAATAATGTTAGTGATGAAGTATTTGAGATAGCGGACAAAATTACACAAGAATCATCATTTGAAGTTAGAGGAAAAGTTAGAGCAGAAAGTCGTGCAATTGGCGGCTATGAACTTGATGTAACAGACCTTAAGTTAATCTCTCTTTCCCAGGATTATCCAATTACACCTAAAGAGCATGGCATAGAATTTCTGATGGACAATCGCCATCTCTGGGTGCGCTCTAAGAAACAAGTTGCAATCTTAAAAATCCGACATCGAATTGTAAAAGCAATTCGAGATTTCTTTGATTCACATGGATTTACTCTTTTTGACCCACCAATTATAACACCAAATGCATGCGAAGGGACTTCTACTTTATTTGAACTGGATTACTTTGATTTGGGTAAAGCTTATTTAACGCAGTCAGGACAACTTTATGCTGAAAGTGGTGCAATGGCACTTGGAAAAGTTTATTCCTTTGGTCCAACATTTAGAGCAGAAAAATCTAAAACAAGAAGACATCTGACAGAATTTTGGATGGTTGAACCAGAAATGGCTTTCTATGATTTGAATGATAATATGGACTTAGCTGAAGAATTTCTGGAATATGTAGTTCAAACGGTTCTTGAAGATAAGAAAGAAGAACTAAAAGAACTTGAACGAGATACTTCAAAACTTGAAAAAGTTGTTCGTCCTTTTCCAAGGATAACTTATGATGAAGCAGTAGAAATTCTTAAAAAGAATGGTGTCGATTTTCAATGGGGCAACGACTTTGGCGGCGGAGATGAGACTATTATTTCAGAACAGTTTGATAGACCTGTTATGGTGCATCATTATCCAGCAGAAGTAAAAGCATTTTATATGAAACGAGATCCAGAAAATCCTAAACTTGCTTTAGCTGTAGATGTATTAGCTCCAGAAGGTTATGGCGAAATTATTGGTGGAAGTCAACGCGAAGATGATTTGAATTTGTTAATCGAAAGAATAAAAGAACATAATTTGCCACAAGAATATTTTGAATGGTATCTTGATTTAAGAAGATATGGCTCGGTGCCTCATTCTGGTTTTGGCCTTGGCCTCGAAAGAACAGTAAGCTGGATTTGTGGCCTTGAACACTTAAGAGAAGCAATTCCATTTCCAAGAATGATTTACAGGAATACACCATAAATGAATTTGCAAATCTTACTTTTTGTGATTCTTTCTTTGATAGCTGCAGTTTCTTCTGTAATGATGATAACAAGAAGAAATGCAGTAATGAGTGCTTTATTTCTTATACTGAATTTCTTTGCACTTGCTGGTCTTTACTTATTGTTGAATGCGCAATTTATTGCTGTTGTCCAAATTATTGTTTATGCCGGTGCAATTATGGTTCTTTTCTTATTCGTAATAATGTTGTTAAGAACAGACAACGAACCATCAATATTAAATAACAATAAATCATTAAAATATTTTGCTATAGCACTTGGTGCTTTTGTATTCATTCAAGTTGCTTATTTGATTTCTTATGGAAGACCTTCAAGAAAATTAACTCCTAATGAGGAATTGAGTGTAAAAGTTGGGACTATACAAAATATTGGGAAAGAGTTGTATACAAACTATTTTATTCCTTTTGAAGTAGCTGGATTTTTGTTGCTTGCTGCAACAATTGGAGCAATTATTCTTGCAAAGAAAAAATTTGAATAACTAAAAATTGTGGAATGAGTATGTCATCAATTCCAATTGAATATTATTTAATATTAAGTGCTTTTATGTTTATTGTTGGTGTAATTGGAGTGTTGATTAGAAGAAATGCAATTGTGGTTTTTATGTGTATTGAACTGATGCTAAACTCTGCTAATTTAGCTTTGGTTACTTTTTCATCTTATCTCGGAAATCCTGTTGGACAGGTTTTTGTATTTTTTGTTATGACTGTAGCAGCTGCCGAGGCGGCTGTAGGTCTGGCAATTATTATTGCCATATTTAGAAATAAAATGACAGTTAACATTGACGAAATAAATATCTTTAAATGGTAATTGCTGATGATTAATTACATTTACCTTGCTGTAATTTTTCCATTAATTGGATTTTTAATTAATGGACTTTTTGGCAGAAAAATAAAAAATGAAATTATTATTGGAACTATTGGAAGTTCTACAGTTGGTTTAGCTTTCATAATTTCTTTTGGGGCATTTCTACAAACTTTGTCATTGCCAGTTGACCAAAGAGCAAATACTGTAGAATTATTTACCTGGCTTTCAGCAAATGGATTAAATATAAAATTCGCTTACCTCGTAGATCAACTTTCTTTAACAATGTCTTTAATTGTAACCGGAGTAGGATTTTTGATTCATGTTTATTCAATTGGTTACATGCAGGGTGATAAAGGGTTCTGGAGATTTTTTGCATATCTTAATCTTTTCATCTTTGCAATGATGAACTTAGTTTTAGGTGATAATTTTGTTGTTCTATTTCTCGGCTGGGAAGGAGTTGGACTTTGTTCTTATTTACTAATTGGATTTTGGTATGACAAAAAATTTGAAAAAGGCACTACAGCAGATGCGGCTAAAAAAGCTTTTATTGTAAATAGAATTGGCGACTTTGGTTTTTTACTCGGCATCTTCTTGATTTATCTTACTTTTGATTCTCTTAACTTCAATGAAGTATTTTCAAAAGCACAATCATTATCATTTAATGAAACTACTTTTAGTCTAATTGCTCTTTTCCTTTTTATTGGCGCTACTGGTAAATCTGCTCAAATTCCATTATATGTATGGTTGCCCGATGCAATGGCAGGACCAACCCCAGTTTCTGCTTTAATACATGCAGCCACGATGGTTACTGCCGGCGTTTACATGGTTTCAAGAGCATCAATTTTATTTGCATCTGCTCCTTCAATTATGATGCTAATTGCTGTTATTGGATTATTAACTGCTTTATTTGCTGCTTCAATAGGTCTTGTGCAAAATGATATTAAAAAAGTTCTTGCATATTCAACAATAAGTCAGCTTGGATACATGTTCTTAGCTGCAGGTGTTGGTGCTTTTAGCGCATCTATTTTTCATGTTATGACTCATGCATTCTTCAAAGCTTTACTTTTTCTTGGAGCCGGTTCTGTAATTCATGGCATGCATGAAGAACAGAATATTCAAAACTACGGCGGCTTGAAAAAATATATGCCTAAGACTTATGCAACTTTTTTAATTGCTGCACTTGCAATATCCGGATTCCCTGGATTATCAGGATTTTTTAGCAAAGATGAAATTTTGTGGTATGCTTATGCAAATGGTGGATTTATCTTCTGGTTGATTGGAGCATTAACAGCAATGCTGACAGCATTTTATGTTTTTAGACTTTTCTCACTTACATTTTTAGGCGAAGAAAGATTTGACCATCATAAAGTTCATCCTCATGAATCACCATCAGTCATGACAATTCCTTTAATCATTCTTGCTGTTCTGTCTGTTATAGGAGGATATGTAGGAATTCCTGAAATATTTTCCGGAGAAAATGGAAATTTATTTGAAAAGTGGCTTGCACCTGTTTATGAACCTGCAGAACAAAAAATAATGCATTATGGTTTTCATACTCATTTTCAGGAAATTTTATTGATGACAATTTCTGTAATACTTGCTTTGAGTGCAATTTACTTTGCTCTTTATGTGTATACAAAAAATAAAAATATTGCAGAAAATATTTCTCTTAGGTTCCGAAAATTTTATAATCTTCTGTTAAATAAATATTATGTCGATGAAATTTATGATGCTGCAATAGTTAAACCAATAGTAACTGGTTCAGAGAAAGTTTTGTGGAAATTTACTGATTCATTTATTATTGATGGAATTGTAAATGGTGTTGCTAAAATAATAGCAATAATTTCTGAATCTATAAGAAAAATACAAACCGGAATTGCACAGCTTTATGCATTTATAATTGTTGCAGGAATTGCAGCAGTCCTTTTATGGATTATATTTACTTTATAAAAACTAAACTCAAGTATTGATGGAACATATGCAGGAAAATCTAATTCTAACCTCTTTATTGATAATTCCTATAATTGGAAGTGTGCTTGTTCTTTTTTTTCATGAAGAACAGAAAAAAATTATTCGATGGTTTGGATTTATTATTTCTATAATTGCATTTATTATTTCTTTAATTGCATATAATCAATATAATCCCGCTGAACCGCAATTTCAGCTAATTCATAAAGTGTTATGGATAAAAAGTTTGAATATAAGTTATCATGTAGGTATTGATGGGATATCATTGATATTAATTTTACTTACTACATTTTTAACTCCTTTAACACTTCTTTCTACATGGAAAGCAATAGATAAAAATGTAAAAATGTTTACCTTTTCGATGCTTCTGCTTGAAGCTGGCATGCTTGGTGTATTTATGTCGCTTGATATTTTTCTATTTTACATTTTCTGGGAAGCAATGCTGATTCCAATGTATTTTATAATTGGAATATGGGGAGGTGAAAGAAGAATTTATGCATCAATCAAATTTTTTCTTTACACAATGTTTGGAAGTTTGTTGATGCTAATTGCAATTATTTGGCTTGCTGTTTATGCTTCAAGTCAAACAGGCATGTTTACGACAAATCTAATAGATTTATATAAAGTTGGTCCTACTATTACTCGAGAAATACAGAACTGGATGTTTCTTGCTTTCTTTTTAAGCTTTGCTATAAAAGTTCCAATATTTCCACTGCATACATGGCTGCCTGATGCACATGTCGAAGCTCCAACAGCTGGTTCTGTAATTTTAGCAGGTGTTTTGCTTAAGATGGGAACATACGGCCTGGTTCGATTTTGTTTACCATTATTTCCACAAGCAGCTGTTCATTATGCTTCTTTTATTTCTATTCTTGCAGTAATTGGAATTATTTATGGTGCTCTTGTTTCAATGGTTCAGCCTGATATGAAAAAACTTGTTGCTTATTCTTCAGTTTCACATCTCGGTTTTGTAGTGCTCGGAATTTTTGCAATGACTGTAGAATCAACACAGGGAGCAATTATTCAAATGGTAAATCATGGATTATCAACCGGTGCTCTCTTCCTTTTAGTTGGTGTACTTTATGAAAGAACACATCACCGCGAAATTGAATACTATGGTGGTATTGCTAAAATTGTCCCTGTCTATTCTACTTTGTTAATGATTGTTTCTTTATCATCAATTGGCTTGCCCGGTCTAAATGGTTTTGTAGGTGAATTTTTAATTTTACTTGGTTCATTTAAATCTCAGGTTCTGAATAGCTGGTGGTATACAATATTTGCTGCAACAGGAGTTATCTTTGCTGCTGTATATTTATTATGGATGTATCAACGAGTAGTCTTTGGTGAAGTTAAAAATGTAAATCTGTTTCAAGAATTAACTGATATGAATGCTCGTGAATTATTGGTTCTTTTGCCAATTATTTTAATGATTGTGTGGATTGGAATTTATCCTTCTACTTTTTTGAAATTAACTGAAGTTTCAGTTCAAACAATTTTACAAAATGTAAGTATCAACACATTTGATTTTTTGAAATAATCAACTGAGTTACTATGCCAGCAAATACTTCTGAATATTTAATGATTATGCCTTTTATTTTTTTAGGCAGCACAATATTATTTTCTATAATTATAGAAATATCAATAAAAAAGAGTGAAGAAATTCTTCTATGGCTTTCAATAATCTCTTTCTTTATTGTTGCTTTATATTCTTTATTGAATATTAATAATCATGCAATGTTATTTAATGGAATGATGCAGGTTGGCGGGAAATCTGCCATATTTAATTTTATTTTTAATCTTGGTGCAATGCTAATTACGATTAGTTCGATTGATTACATTAAGAAATATGGAACATATTATGGTGAGTATTACATTTTGATTCAGTCCTCTGTATTAGGAATGATGATAATGGCAGGGTCAAACGATTTAATAATGATTTTTCTTGGATTAGAATTAATGTCAATTTGTTTTTATATACTCGCGGGAATTAACAGAAAAAAATTAACTGCAAACGAAGCTTCAATGAAATATTTTTTACTTGGTGCATTTGCTACTGGATTTATTGTTTATGGAATTGCATTAATTTATGGTGCTGCTGGTTCTACCAACATTTCAATTTTAATTTCGAATTTTTCTAATCTATTAACTAATATAATTTTTGTTACAGGATTTATTTTGTTCCTTATCGGATTCAGTTTTAAAATTGCTGCTGTTCCATTTCATATGTGGGTGCCTGATGTTTATCAGGGTTCTGCAACAACTGTTACAGGTTTAATGTCAACTACAGGTAAAACTGCAGCATTCAGTGTTTTAATTATAGCATTAACAGCTATATTTACACTAAATTCCCCAAACAACTTTAGAAATTATTTTGCTGTTATATCCACACTTTCAATGCTGCTTGGCAGTATAGTTGCAATTTCACAGAATAATCTAAAAAGAATGCTTGCATATTCTTCTATTGCTCATGCAGGCTATATGACAATTGGCTTAGCTGCAGGAAATATTGATAGTATAGCAGGAATTATTTTTTATCTTGCTGCATATACTTTTATTAATATTGGCGCTTTCAGTATCATATCAATTGTAGAAGGAGAAAATGACTCGCATATAGATATTGATTCATTCTCGGGTTTGAATTCAAAAAGTCCTGTTCTTGCTGCATTAATGTCTTTATTTATGTTTGCACTTGCAGGTATACCGCCACTGGCTGGATTTTTTGGCAAATATTATGTCTTTGTAGGTGCAATTGAAAGTGGATTAACATGGCTTGCTATTGTTGGTGTGCTCTCGAGTGTCATAAGTGTATATTTTTATTTGCGTGTTGTTGTATTTATGTATTTCAAAGAACCAGTTCAAAATTTTCAGGTAGAAATATCACCATACGCTTTAACTTCAGTAATTATTAGCAGTGCATTGGTTTTAATTTTTGGAATTATGCCAGATATATTGATGAATATTATTACATCAGTAATTAAATTGTAATTTAATAATAAGCAATTATTATTCTTGCTCTGAATAAGTAATTCTATCAGAAAAATCTGCCACTAAAATTTACTTGCTGGTTCTTGCTATCATTTAGATGCTTAGAAGTACATGAATTTTGTGAAATTAAAAATCCAATTGCTCAAAAAAATTAATAAAAGATTTTGTTAATGTTGATTAAAAGAATAATTGATGAAGTTAATAAATATTCCTAAAGTTAGCTTTAATGAATAACTTAATATAATTTATTTTGGAGAAGCAAAAATTATTTTTGAAAATGTAATATCATTAAAAACAAAGTGAAGATTTTTTAGATTACATAAAAAATTGCGGAGAATTTTAATTAAGTTTTTTATTAGATACTTTAGAATTACAAAAAGAAATAATGTATTATTGTGTGCAGTAAAAAAGAATTAAAATAAAATTCTATTTTAATATGATTCCATTATATACAACACAACAGGTTCGTGATGCAGATAATTATGCAATCAATACACTTGGGATACCAAGCATTGTATTAATGGAAAATGCTGCAAGAAGCATATATTCAACAGTAATTGATTATGCACAAGAAATCATAAAAAGTAAAACTGTGGGTATAATTTGCGGGAAGGGCAATAATGGCGGAGATGGTTTTGCTGTTGCACGCCACTTTGTTAATAATGGTTTTAAGGTTTTTGTGATATCACTTGGAGCGGAGGAAGAATTAAAAGGTGATGCACTAATTAATTTTAGAATTATTAAAAATCTTTTAAATGAATATCCTGAATCTAAATTAATTGTTTACCAAAACATTAAAGATTTATCATTGCTTGATAATTGTGAAATAATAATTGATGCTATGCTTGGAACTGGAAGCAGAGGAGTATTATCAGAACCATACAAAGAAATAGTTGAATATGTCAACAAGCTTAACGCTTTGCATGTAGCTGTAGATTTACCAACAGGATTAGATTTAGAAACTGCATCTGGAGAAACAATTTTTAATGCTGATTTAACAATCACACTTTCGGAATTTAAAACAGGATTATTTTATGGCAAAGGGTATGTCAATTGCGGAAATATTGTAAAAGGTTCTATTGGAATTGGAGAAGAATATTACGAAAAATTAATTGTGAACGATTATCTCATAGAACCTGAAGATGCATTTTCAGGTTTGCCTGTAAAGGATTTAAATATTCACAAATATTCTGCTGGAAAAGTTTTGGTAATTGCAGGTTCATCAAAGATGCCTGGTGCATCATTTTTTACAACAAATACAATAATGAAAACAGGGGCTGGTGCATGTTTTCTTGCTTTCCCAAATTCATTGAAAATTTTAGCTCAGCAAAAAATAGAATCTGCAATTGTTTTGGCTTATGATGATAATGGCAAAGGCTATTTATCTTCGGATAACATAAAAGAAATATCAGAAAAAATTGAATGGGCTGATGTAATTGCAATTGGTCCAGGACTTGGAAGACAAGAAGAAACTCAATCAGCAGTAAGAGAAATATTACATTCTTATAAATCAAAAAATTTTGTGATTGATGCCGATGCAATATTCGCATTACAAAATGAGGAATACAAAAAAGCAAATCTTAAAGGCAAAATTTTGACTCCTCATCATAAAGAATTTGCAGATTTAATTGGCATTGAAATTAAAGATTTAGAAAACAATATTTTGAAGATTGGTAAAGATTTTGCTAAAGAAAATAATTGTTATCTTGTATTGAAAGGAGCTCCAACAATAATATTCAATCCGCAGGGTGAAGCATTTATAAATTCAGCAGGAAATCCAGGACTTGCAAAATTTGGCTCGGGAGATGTTCTAACTGGAATTATAGCATCATTTCAAGCACAATCAAATGATATTGAAGAAAGTCTTATAAGTGCAGTTTACATTCACAGCCTTGCTGCTGATTTATTATTAAATGACAAAAGCGAATACGGTTACACTTCTAACGATTTAATGGAAAAAATTCCTTATGCGATTAAATTCATTATCAATTCGTTTGTATAAAATCTTAAAATCGAATCCAAGTTTATATATATATCTTCCATTATGTATTTATTGGATTTTTTTATTTTTTTTAACAACAATTCCTCTTGATGCGGTGCCACAAATTTTTTCATCTCAAGATAAAATTGAACATTTAATTGCCTATTTGATATTATCATTTCTGCTTACTTTGAGTTTACATTTTCAAAAAAAATCATTAAGGCTTTCAAAAAATTACTTAATGTTTACAATTGTATTTTTGATTCTTTATGCTACTATTGATGAACTTCATCAGTTTTTTGTTCCTGGTCGTTTTTGTGATATATATGATTGGAGTGCTGATATAATTGGCGGCATAATAGGAATATTTTTATCAAATTCATTTATAAAAGTAAATATCAATAAAAAGGAAATTTTGGAAACATAATTACAAAGATTAATGTAAAATTTTGCGAATTCATTGACAATTCTTTCCCTATTTCTTAAGTTAGTCTTCGCAAAAATGGGGAAAAAGGAGGATTTAAGTGGCTTTAAGGAAAAACCCAAAAGTCGATTTGAGAAGAAAATACCAGAGAGTTTTTGAAACCTCAATGATAATTTCTCTGGCATTAATGATAGTTGCCTTTAAGTATTTTCCACAATTTCAAAAAGAAAAAGTGAAAGTAGAGGCAGCTCAGGAATTAGTAAATGTTGAAGATGTTGTAAATACTAAACAGGAAAGTGCACCGCCTCCGCCACCAAAGCCCCCAATACCTATTGAAGCTCCGTCAGAAGATGTGCTTGAAGATGTAGCAATTGGTGAAACAGAGTTAGATGTAAATGCTCAGGTATCAGCTGCTCCACCACCACCACCAAAGCAAGAGACCCAACAAGAAGAGGAAGAAGCTGTATTCTTTGTAGCTGTAGAAGAACAACCTGAACCAATTGGTGGAATAGAAGCAATTCAACAAAAAATTGTTTATCCAGAAATTGCAAAACGTGCAGGTGTTCAGGGCAGAGTATTTATTAAAGCATTTGTTAATGAGAATGGTGATGTTGTTAAAGCTGAAGTAATTAAAGGTATTGGCGCTGGCTGCGACGAAGCTGCTGTTCAAGCTGTAATGCAAACAAAGTTTAAACCCGGCAGACAAAGAGGTAAACCTGTTAAAGTTCAGGTTTCTATTCCTATAGTATTTAAGCTTCAATAAGATAAGGGCGCTTTCAAAGCGCCTTTATTTTATCTGGTATTTTCCAAAATTAATCATCATACTCATTTATATATTTTTGTAATTATTAAATTTTGGTTATCAACTTGCTTATTGAAATTGACAATCTGAAGTTTACTTACAACTCTCCCAACAATTATAACTTTTGTCTTAATATCGATAACTGGAAATTAAAAGAAAAAAATTTTACAATTCTGCTTGGACCCAATGGAAGCGGGAAATCTACTTTATTAAAAATCTTAATGAAAATTATTGATGATTACAAAGGCAGTGTTAGATTAGATGGCAAAGAAATAAAATCATTCTCCAGAAAAGATTATGCAAAACTTGTTGCTTATGTTCCCCAGACAATTGTTACTTTGTTCCCTTATTCTGTATATGAAATTGTAATGATGGGTCGAACTCCGTATCTAAACCTTCTTGGATTCGAAACGAAAGAAGACAGAAATATTGTTAACGAAATTCTTGAATTGCTTGAAATCAGTCATTTAAGAAAAAAGGGAATTAATGAGATTTCTGGAGGCGAACTTCAACGTGTTATAATTGCAAAAGCATTAGCTCAAAAACCCAGAGTTATTTTATTAGATGAACCTAATGCTCATCTTGATATTGAACATCAGATTTCAATTTTTGATTTGCTTAATAAATTAAAAGAAGAACAAAATCTTACTATACTTGCAGTTTCTCATGATTTGAATTTGGCAGGTATTTATTCAGATGAAATTTCATTTATTGTTGATGGAAGAATTATTATAAGCGGTCCAAAGCAGTTAGTATTTACAGAAGAAAATATTCAAAATGTTTTTCATGTTCATACAAAAATATTCAAGTCAAAAGAAAAAAATATTTTTAATGTATTGATAAATCCAAATACCAGTGGTCTATTAAATTGAGTAAGAAAAATTATACATCAGATTTTTTTAATGTTACTATTATTTTGACTATAGTTCAATTTGTAAGTCTTTCATTTCTTAAGTATTATTTAAATGATATATCAATTTTATTTTATAAAATCGATTACATGGGTAATGTTCTTAATATAATTTTTTCATCTCTCTTGCTGATAGGCATTGTTGTTCTTAAAATCAAACAAAAAAATTTTAACAGTGGAAGACATAAATTTTTATTAACACTTCTGATTTTATCTGTAATCCTCCTCATTTTGGTTTTACTTTCTGTAAAAGTTTTTACATATGACGAGAATGCTTATCTCTTTTCTTTTCAGATAAAGAAAGTTTATACTGGATTTTTCTTTATCCTCAGCGAAGCTTTAATTTTGTATTCAATAAATTATGTGTGGGGATTTATATTTGCTTTTGATAAATTACATGAGTTGAGAACATTGGTCAGAACTTCTTTTATGATAATTCTTTTGCTAATCTTTTCAACCTTTTTCGTGTGGAATGTAAAAAGATTTAATGAGAATATTAAACCAGATGAACATTATGATTATGCTTTAATTCCAGGAGCCGCAGTCTGGAAAAAAGAAAAACCAAGTCCAATATTTGAAGGAAGAATTCGCAAAGCATTTGAACTTTATCAGGAGAAAAAAATTGATAAAATAATTTTAACTGGCAGCAATGCTCCAGGTGAAATTTCTGAATCCGAAGCAGCTTTTAGGTTGCTTGCAAGACTCGGAGTCCGTGAAGGTGATATGATTATTGAAAAGAAAACTTCAACTACAACAGAGCAAATTAAATTTTTACAGGATTTTGAAAAAAATATTAGCGACAAAAATAAAATATTAATAATATCTGATAGTTTTCATCTTCCAAGAATTATTGAGATATGTAAATTTTTTCGATTAAAAACTTTTGCTGTTGCTTCTGATTATAAATTGTCTTTCTCTAAGACTGTTTATTACCGTTTACGTGAAAGTGTAGCTTTACTTTTATTCTGGTTATTTGCTATTTAGTTGTTAAGTTTATTTATCTTTAATATTATTCTAAAAAATAATTTAATAGAATTATGGCAAAAAAATCGAACAGAAGATTATTGCGTGAAAAGACTCTACAAATTCTTTATGCTTATGAATTAAATGGAGAAGGATTATCCGCTCTTACTGAATTTGTATTGTCAGATTTATCATCACAAACGGATATAGATTTTGCCAAACAATTAATAAATAAAACCATAGCAAACAGAGAATTGCTTGATGAAAAAATTCAAGCTAAAGTTGCTAATTGGGAAATGGACAGAATTGCTCTTATTGATAGAATATTGTTAAGAATTGGTATTGCTGAGTTGTTATATTTCCCTGATATTCCTCCAAAAGTAACAATTAATGAAATAATTGAAATCGCAAAAGATTTTTCTACTTCAAATAGTAATAAATTTATAAATGGCATTCTTGATGCAATTTATAATGACCTTAAAAATTCCGGCCAGTTAAACAAATCGGGCAGAGGACTTATTGAAAAATCTTTACCCAAGAAATCTAAAGATTCTTAAAGAGAACGAAAAGTTTCGTGTATTTATCTGGTCCCTTTTTGATTTTGCCAATACATCATATTCAATCATTGTTGTTACATTTATTTATGCAGTTTATTTTAAGCAGACAGTTGCAGAAGGAAAACCAATTGGTGATTTTTATTGGAGTTTAGGAACAAGTATATCAATGCTTATCACAGCAATAATTTCACCTGTGCTTGGTGCTATTGCAGATTATTCAGCTGGTAAAAAAAGATTTTTACTTTTCTTCACTCTTGTTTGTATTGTTTCAACATCATTACTTTATTTTGTTAATCAAGGAAATATTTTATCTGGGCTAATTTTATTCATACTTGCTAATATTGGGTTTGAAGCAGGCTTGGTATTTTATGATTCATTCTTACCAGAAATTACAAAGCCAAAAAATTATGGCAGAGTTAGTGGTTATGGTTTTGCAATGGGTTATCTTGGTTCATTTACAACACTTGCAATAATTTATCCTTTTATTCAAAGACAAATGATTAGAGAAATATTTCCTCTTTCTGCATTAATATTTTTAATCTTTGCAATCCCATTATTTGTTTTTATAAAAGATTCAAGAAAAGAAGTTATAAAGGAAAATTCATTTTTTAAGATAGGTTTTAGAAGAGTAATAAATACTATTACCAATCTTAAGAGTTATAAAAATCTCGCATTGTTTTTATTGTCGTTTTTCTTTTTTATTGAAGGAGTAAATACAGTAATTTACTTTTCAGGGAATTATGCAAGCTCAACATTAAAATTTTCTTTTCAAGAACTTATTGTGTTTTTCATTATTGTTCAAACAACAGCAATATTGGGCTCGTTAATTTTTGGTGTTATAGCAGATTCTTATGGTACAAAAAAATCATTAATTATTTCACTTATTATCTGGTTGTTTACAATTTTATTAGCATTCCAGACAAGTGAAAAAGAAAGTTTTTTAGTCATATTGATTTCAAAAAATTTTTCTTTAGACTCAGATACAGTTGTACATTCCAGTTTTTATTTGATAGGATTACTTGCAGGTAGTGTTATGGGAGCTACACAATCAACAAGCAGAAGTATGATGTCAAAATTAACTCCTTTTGATAGAAAAACTGAGTTCTTTGGTTTTTACTCATTTTTTGGGAAAAGTTCTGCGATTGTTGGACCATTAATTTTTGGATTAGTTAGTTATCTAACAGGAACTCAAAAGTATGCAATACTATCGATTTGCATTTTCTTTATTGTTGGTTTAATAATTTTAACATTTGTTAAAGATAATCAATAGAGTTTATGTTTTCTAAAAGAAAAAGTTACTAATAATATAATTCCAATTAAGGAAATAAAAATCCACAGTAATCCCCAGAAAGTAGAAGATAATCCTGTAATTTCTGAAATCAAAGAAGCATCGCTTAAATAATTGTTATTGTTGAAAACATCTTCTTTAATGTCATAAATAACATAAACACAACTAATTAAACCAATAACTCTAAAAATAAAATTTGCGATAGGCTCAGGTATGAATTTATTAATAGCAAAAATAGGGAATGCAATTAAAATGGATAGGAAGCTAAGTAAAGTATTATTCATTGTATTTACTGCAAATAAAAAAATTATTACAGCAATAATAGATAAAATAAAAATTTTCAATTTAGGTTTATAAGTTGAAAAAAATAATGCGGCACCAAATAAAAAACTGCCAGGGTATCCAGCAAATGCAATTAAGAATTGATTACCATCTTCAGTTATGCATTTACCACCAAGATTAAAATTAATTTCAAGAGCAAGTATTTTGCCTCCAGTTATAATTGCAATTATACCATGACTTATTTCATGTAAAATAACAACAAGAAGTTTAATTGGGAAAAATAATATTGAGTCCCACATAAAAAACGAGACTGCGGTTAATAAAAATAAAAGTATGAGTTCGAATATATTTTTATTGTAAGGCGTCATGTTAATAATTAAGAAAAATTATGGGATGAAAATTAAATAAAAGTCTTGAATTAGATTTAAGTCATTTCTATTTTTGTAATAGAAGCGGGCGTAACTCAGTTGGTAGAGTAGTAGCTTCCCAAGCTAAATGTCGCGGGTTCGAGTCCCGTCGCCCGCTCAAAAAAATTTTATTTACTAATTGAAACTTTGAATTAAATATTCTATAATTGGTGCGCAAATTTTTTAGTTCTTTATAAATCTGATGCATCTTAAGTGATGATTAAGCACAAAAATTTTGATGTCATCACTGAAGGGTGCTAAATTAAGGTGCTGGTCTGTCTGTGGTAATCAGAGCACCGTTTGAAAATATGAAAAATTTAAGGGCGCTTAGCTCAGCTGGTTCAGAGCACCTGCCTTACAAGCAGGGGGTCGTAGGTTCGAATCCTTCAGCGCCCACTAACCTAAAGCCTTGTAAATCAACATTTTACAAGGCTTTTTTAGTTTAAAGAAAGGAAATCAAATCTTCACTATAACACATTTTATAACACTTTTTTTAAATCATCTAATGTAAATTTGTCTAATTCATTCTTGGCTAAATTGATATTGTAATCTACATAGTTCTTGTCTGTAATTTGAATATTGGCATGGTCTAATAATTTTTTTACTGTGAATATGTCCATTTGAAGAATGTTAATTAAAAAACTTGCGGTGGTAGAACGGATTTGCTTAAGTGTATATCGTTTTTCAATTTTTCCAGTTTTATAGAGTGAATTTATTTTCCTTTCCCAAAAGCTGAGCGGGTAAGTATAATTTCGAGGATTTATTTTATACATATAAAATAGTCTGCCTGAATCACCTTGATTAACTTTCATTTCTTTAAGCAAATTTTCTAATTCCTTATAAAGCGGGAAACGATAATATGGTTTTCCTTTCAGTTCACCAGCTTTTATATTTCTTATAATGATTTGCTTTCGTTTAAAGTCTATATCTTCTTTCATCTGAACCAGAGCACTTGAAGGTCTGCAGCCAGTCAATAACATAAAATAAATAATCCAGTAATGATGAGGATATTTTTTATCTTCTTTTAATGACTGTATAATAGTATACATGTCTTCATTTAATATAGGATTAGGGTCTTTTTCTTCTGATTCGATTGTTTCTATAATATTTTTGACTGCGTATTTTTTATCAATAAAATATTTCCAGAGTGAATGCAAGGCACGTGAATAAATAGAGCGGGAATTCCTTGATAATTTTTTTTCTTCAAAGTAAAAAAGAAGTTTATTGTAATCTGATTCAGTGTATTTATAAATGTATTTATCTTTGCATACATTTAAGAAATGCAATACAGCAATATCGTAGTTTTCAAGTGTTTTTTGTTTTAGATAATTTTTACTGCCGGGAATCGAGCGATACTCCTTAAATTCTTTATAGCCTTCTGATAATAGTAATTTCTTTTTAAGTTTAACACCTGATTTTGCCTGCATATCACGTTCTGCCAATCCAGCTTTAAATTCCTGAACTAATTTTCTAAGTTCTGGAGTACCTAAAAGTTTTTCGCCTTTTTCATATCTGCGTTTGTCTGCAGGGGTAACTTGAATTTTTGTGTTAATCGATTTTCGTCTGCGAGAAGGCTCGGATTCTAACTTGTCATAATATCGCAGCCAATAGTAAGGAGAGTTTTTTTGTAAGTAAATGCCCTTCATAAAAATTATTTAGTATTTTATTACCTTTAAAAATAAATTTTAATTTTTCTATTAATACTTTATTATAATTATTGACAAATTTTTTGTTTATAATTATATTAAAAAAAATAATAATACTGAAGTTTATGAATTAATCATTTATTTTTCTTCTTAAAAATGCATGAAATAAAAATAGGCAGTTTATTTTCAGGTATTGGAGGATTTTGCAGGGCATTCGAATCCGAAGGTTGTGAAGTTGTGTGGGCTAATGATATTGATAAGTATGTTGCAATAACATTTAAATATAATTTTAACAGCAGATTTATTCTTAAGGATGTTCGGGAGCTTTCTGTCTTTGAAGATAAACTTGAGCCGGTAGATATTTTAACAGCAGGATTTCCATGCCAGCCTTTTTCAATTGCAGGGAATCGCAATGGATTTAATGACCCGAGAGGAAAATTATTTTTTGAAATACCACGCATAATAAATGAATTCAAGAAAGATAAACCCAAAATAATATTACTTGAAAATGTAAAAAATTTTAATAAGAAAGAATATATTGATATTGTTACTGATGAATTAAATGTGGCAGGATATTGGTTCGATGAACGTTACAAAGTATTGTTAAATACTTATAAGGTCACGCATCTTCCTCAAAACAGAGAAAGATTATTTATGATAGCTTTAAATAAAGATTTTTTTGATAATATTCCCCCGAATTTTCCTGCAGATAACCAACCAATTAAGAAAAAGCCTTTTGAATTTTTTGATACAAAGAATAAAGCTGAAGAATATTATTATTTTAAAAAAAATTCAAAATATTGGAAATTATTTCATGACGAAATGAAAAAATATGGTAAAAATAGCAACAAGTATATTTTTTTATTAAGGAGATGGTATGTAAGAACATATTTTAATGGGTATACACCAACACTAACTGCCAATATGGGAATGGGTGGACATAATGTCCCTGTAATAAAAGATAAATGGGGCATTAGAAAATTAACCATTATGGAATGTGCAAGACTTCAAGGTTTTGATGAAAGCTGGTTTAAAATACCTCCTAATATATCAAAGACACAATTATATAAGCAATTAGGGAATGCAGTAAGCATTCCTGTTGCACAAAAACTTGCAAAAATATGTATTAATTTACTAAGTAAATTATAGAAAATTTATAGGGGGCAGTTTATGGATGATAATTTGCCTTGCTGGGAATTTGCTCCTACTCATGGAGGCGATGAAGATGGTTTTTCAGATGCTTATATTGAAACTTATACAGGTGATATCGACAAATCTTTAGCAAGAGAAATTATTCAAAACAGCATGGATGCAAGATTAAATAATGACTCTCCTGTTAAAGTATCATTTAAAAAAATATCTCTAAAAAAAGATGAACTTCCTGGAGCAAAAGAACTCGCAAACATATTTGAAAAGTGTATAGAATATTTCAATGAAGATAGAAAAGTGAATAGTTTTTTTAATAACGCTAAGGAAATAATCAATCAGAAGTTCATAGAGGTTTTAAAAATAAGTGATTATAATACAACTGGTTTAAGAGGAGATGACCATGATAAAAAGGGGGAGTGGTATAATTTAGTAAAGGCACAAGGGGCCACTTCAAAACAAGAAGGCAAATTGGGTTCATTTGGGATAGGCAAAGGAGCCCCTTTTGCTGCTTCGGTTTTAAGAATAGTTTTTTATTCCACAATAAATGATAAAAATGAAAATGTTTTTCAAGGGAAAGCAAGATTAGTAAGCCATATTCAAGACGGAACTGTAAGAAGAGGGACTGGTTCTTATGGATTAAAAAATCAAAGCTCTATAAGAGATAAAAAATTTATTCCAGAAATTTTTCAAAGAAATGAAAGAGGAACTGATATTTTTATTATTGGCTATAAAGGTGAGGGAGATTTATGGAAGCCGAACTTAATTAAATCGGTATTAGAAAATTTTTGGGCTGCTATATATAATAATGATTTAATTGTAGAAATAGATGAAATAATATTGGATAAAAATTCATTAGAAGATAAGTTAAAAGAATATTTTGAAATTGACGATAAAGAGTCTCCTTACCATTATTATTTATGTTATAAGAACCCTGCATATAAATTTGAAGATAAATTGAAATATTTAGGGGAATGCAAATTATATATCAATCTAATGGATAATGCTCCTAAAAAAATTGCATTGATGCGACAATCCAGAATGTTAATTAAATTAAAGCATTTTCGTTCTCCTAAGCCTTTTATTGGTGTTTTTATTTGTGATGATGAAAATGGAAATGAGAAATTAAGGGAATTAGAACCTCCCCAACATAATGACTGGGAACCTAAAAGAACCCCAGAAGGCACACATATAATACATGTTTTGGAAGAATGGATCAGAGAAAAAATAAAATCAACTTATAAAGAGGAAAGCGTTAAAATTTCTACTATTCCAGGTCTTGAGAAATATTTCCAGCTTCCTGAAGATATAGATTATGAAACCATAAAGGAAGATGTTTTTAATTATGGTTCTTCAGGGGAAGGATCTGACAAAGAAACAGCTAACGAGCTTGCTGTAATTGAGGAAAATAAGAATGAAATTGTTATTGTCAAGCATGATCGACCAGTAATAAATAAAACACTGAACAGAGACAAAGGAATAAAACCAAGAACTAAAATGAATAAAGGGAAACGGAGCGGAGGGACTTACGGTTCAGGAAACGATGAAGGTAAGATTATAACTTTTCAAGAAATTAATTGTTCAAAAAGAGCATATATTATAAATAATGAGGGGGATTACTTTGTATACAGATTAATATTGGAGCCTTATGATGATTATAGTGGAGATTTAGAAATTAATTTTGCATCAGATGAGGGGGACGCAATAGAGAGTGCTCAAATATCAAATGCAAAAAATATAATTAATGGAATAACCTACACAATTGATGGAAATAAAATAAAAGATGTTGTATTGACAAAAAGTGAAAAAGTTATAATAGAATTAAAACTTAATAGCAAAAGCAAAGCATCATTAATTGTGGGATAAAAAATGAAAATTTCTAATCAATTATTTCCGCACCCAGTTTTGGGAATTCGAGATGATATAAACGGGAATTTTAGTGTAGAATTTATATGGAGCTGCGACAGATATAATTATAAATTGAACCCGAGATTTAATATTGAAAATGATGAAATTGAGAAGCTGATTAATGAGAAAAAAGCTTCATTTTTAATGTGTGTCGAATGTGCAAATACTATGTTTAGAGAATCATTCGTTATCGAAAGTCATGATGCTGAAATTAAAATTAATGCTGAAAAATTGCGAGATGAAGTTAATGTAAGTTTTTTTGTTATTGCATTACAATCAATAGAGCAATATTCAAACAGTTTATTTCATAAAGATTACAATGACTGCAGTTTTTTTATTGAAAAAGGTGATATTTTAGCCTATGGAGGAGAAACATATTTTATAGCAGAAAAAAATTATGAATACCTTAAAGCAGTATCGTCAATTATGGAAATTGTTGAGGGTCAAGATGACAACGGATATTCTGCAGCGGATTTCAATGAAGAAAAAATTAAAATAACATTGAACAAAAAAAATTATGAAATTTATATTGAATGCAGAGACAATAAATATTTTACTGCAGTATTTCATACATCATTAGTATTTCCGTTATTATTAAAAGCGTTAGGCTATATAAAAGATGAGATAGAAGATTATACTGAAAAAAAATGGTATAAAATTATAAAAACAAGAATAGAGGAAGAGAACCTATCTTTGGAAGATGAAGAAAAACATTATGAAATATTGCAAAAATTATTTGGGGACCCTTTTAACAGATTATTTAAATCACTTAAAGAATTAAATGAGGCATTATTAAACAATGAGTAAAATTATTCAAAAAATTTTTTCTAAAAATTTTGTCAGGGGATTAATGGAAAGAGTAAAAGCAGGACAAATAGAATTTTATTTCAGAGATGATAATTTTCCAATTACAGATGATCAATTTATTTTGAACTCATCAATAAAAATAGGAAGTGATATAGAACTTAAGATTCCAGACGCTAATGATCATTATGACTACGATAATAGTATTGCAATTTATAAAGCTTTTAAATCTCTTAATGAAACAAAGGCAAGTGATCCAAGATTATGGACTTATTTAACCCATATTAATTTTTGGAGATATATGCGCAAAAGATGGCCTGCAGAAAAGTTTCAAGCAGAAGATGAAAATGATGTCCATAGTCCTGAGCAAAGACAAATAAAATTTATATTAACCAGATATTTTTTACAAACGTCAAACAGAAGGCATCTGCTTAGGAACGGAATAGCGAGATTATGGTGGTATGCTCATTTAACATATAATGAAAGATCCGAGTCACCTTTTGAATTAACTAAAATTCTTTTATCTCAGCAAGACATAGCACAAAACCTTCTTGAAAGATCATTAGGGAGCAATAAAATAATATTAAAAAACCTGCTGATTTATTTTAAAAATTATGATGGTATGAACAGAGAACAGATAAGAGAAAAAATAAAATTAGTTAATTTAGCTTCTGGCGTAAAAGATTTGCAAATATTAAACGAAGATGAATTTTTTAATATATTGAACAGATAAAAATGGATAATTTATCCCCCGAAGCAAGAAGAAAAAACATGCAAAATATACGTTCTTGTGATACTAAAATTGAACATTTAGTAAGAAAAGAGCTTTTTAAAAGGGGTTATAGATATAGAAAAAATGTAAAAACAATTTATGGCAAACCTGATATTGTTTTATCAAAATATAAACTCGCAATATTCTTGGATTCCTGTTTTTGGCATAGCTGTCCATATCACTCGAACATTCCTGATTCTAATAGAAGCTATTGGATAAAAAAATTAGAAAGAAATAAAAGAAGAGATATTGAAGTTAATAAAAAATTAAAAAAGGAAGGCTGGAAAGTATTGCGTTTCTGGGAACATTCTATTAAAAAAGATTTATTAAATGTTATAAAAAAAATTGAATCATCAATTATTTCCATTGCTTTTATAGTTCTATAAATTAACTTTAACCATTTACATAGAATTTATTACACTACCATATTAAATCTTCGCTTGCTGGAAAATTTCTTATATCAACCGGGAAATCAGCAGATGTTTGCACTTTTCCCCTTTTAAAACCAAGCTAAACAACTTCACCTTTTGATTACCTTGATTAAATTAATATTTTTTTCCTCTTAATACTTTTTTACAAAATCTTCCGCCTTTTTGCCGATATTCATTTTATAACTCCAAAATTTATTGTATAATAATAATTAACATAATTGGGATTTTTTTACTGCGAAATTTGAATTCACTATATTTTTTTGTTTATTACATTCGTTATGAATTAATTATCGTCTTATTTTATAATTTCATTTATCAAGAATATTAAAGTCTTTGTAATTATTTTGGCGGTTTACAAACTTTGCATGGTATTCCTTTTCGTTCTCTAATTTCTTTTAAAGTTAAATCTATACAATTTTTTGTGCATTTTTTTGCCCACTTACATTCTTGACGATGATATTTCCCATTCGAAGTATTATACTTATAGAGTGTATCTTGTGAATAGGAAACATTAAAAATAAATAAGGCTAATAATAGATAAATTGATTTTTTCATTTTAATTAATCCTATTATATTATTAAAAAGATATTAATTAAGATGTTATGATTATTTTTTACTCAATCCGTCTTTTATATATTTAGATAAATCAGTGAGCATTTCAATACTATTTAATTGATAGATATATTTAAAATATTCATCACCTAAGATTAATGTTGCTTGAGGTTTATTATCGTTATGAAAATCAAATCTTAAATATGGATACCATTTAATAACATTTGCACTTTGCTGAATAATCATATTTTCGGGGGCAATAGTAAACATATAATGTATGCCTTTTTTACTGTCGAATTTAATATTCCAGGCAGAGATAGATGAATCTAATATTTCACAAAATTGGGCAGCTTGTTGAGGTAAAAGCGGTGTAGAATGATTTAAATTAATGTTAGATAATTTATTTATTAATGATGGTCTTTCAACCGGGGCTAAAAGTATATAAGATAATGTATCATTATCAATCGCAGATATAATACCAAAATATGATTTAACAGCTCCTATAAAAGTAAAAGATGTTTTAGTAGAATAATTATAATAAGGAATATTTGCTTGAGAATTGTAAATAATTGATTTTGTATAACACCCTCCCATAATTAATAGTAATAATAAATAAATGTATAATTTTTTCATGAGACACCTCAAAAAAATTAATATAGTTAATTAGTTTATGAACAATTAAAAATATCGTTCTTTAATTATTTCAAATAATTTCCATAATAAACCTATTATAAGGAAAATGATTAAAATAAAAATGCACTCCAGTACCCAATAACCTATTGAGTAAGCAATATTGTCTAACCATTGCGGCATCTAAAATTTTTTAACTATTCATTATAACTTTGCTTATTAAATATGTATTAAAATGTTCGAGATCTTTTGAATATTTATCAATCCAGCAGTTTTCGTTATCGAAGACAATAACAAGACTGCCATCATTTTTTTGCCCTTTTATATCAACAACAATAATATCGCCTGGGTTAATAAAAGGAATTTTGCGGCACATGGATTTTTTGGCGATGATTGTTATCTTATGAGAATCTGAATCTAATATATACATAAAAACATATTTATTTTTTTTTGATATTAACCTCTTCGGGAAAAATTTCTCGTATAAAGATTAATAGCAACAACTGGATGAATAGCAACAATATCTTTGGTATCAATTAATCGAACATCATAATCAGGATTGTCGGAAGATAATTTTATAAAATATTCATTAATAGGATAATATCTTTTTATGTATTGATTTCCATTTTTTAATTTGACTGCAACAATATCACCCGGGACAGGCGGAGAGTCCATATCAACAAGAACAACATCGCCATCTTTTAGCGTTGTTTCCATGCTGTGTCCATTTACACGGAGAGCAAAACATCGATGAGAAGGATGTTTATAAGCAAAGTATTCTTTTTCATCATACAACTCTATATCAAATTTATCAGGTTCTCCTGCATAAACTTCGCTGAGTAAAGGATATTCTCTTGCAGGAATTGCCCCTTCAAAAGGAATTGGCTGAATTTTTTTATAAGTTATATTATTTGGGTCACTGTCGTCGATTCTAATATTTAATCCCTCTTCAAGTTTTCTTATTGTATATTGATTGGGTTTTTTTGTTTTACCTGTTTTTAACTGAGAAATTACAGCATTAGAAACCCCCGTTTTTTGTTCTAATTCAATAGAACTCAATCTAAAATCCCTCATTAATGTTTCAATAAATTCCTGCCAGTTCATGTTTTTAATTTATCTAAATATTTCTAAATATTAAATAAAATAATTGCAAAAAATTTCTAAATATCTCTTGACTTTTGATTTTTATTTATTATATTTACGAGAGAAATTTAGAACAATTAAGGATAATAAAATGTTACCATTTGATTTTACTAAATTCTTATTAGAAAAACGCCTTTCTAAATATGATTTATCGAAAATATTAAAGATACCAGACCCTACAGTATATATAATGATAAAACGAGGGACGATAAAACCTTCTCTTCTTAAACAGCTTGAAAAAATTTTTAATGAAGATTTAACCAAATACATAATGATATCTAAAATTAATTCTACATCAAAATTAACAAGGTAATACATAATGAGAAATGAGAATCAAAAACAAATCTATTACGAATCAATTACGAAAGAATAATGAAAATAATATAAAGATAATATTAAACGCATGTGATACTGCAATAAGAGAATATCAGGTTAGAATGAAAAAGTTTGTTCCGAATGCATTTAAATTTTTTTCTGAATTGTGCGGTTATAAATCACAAAATCAAATTTATTCAATTCTTGAGATGAGACCGAATTATGATTTGAAAATTAAAGATGCTAAGATAATATATGATGAAACAGGAGATGAAAGAATACTTGAAGCTATAATAACATACTTCAAAATAAAAAATGATTAAGAGTCAAGGAAGAGAATGTCGTTGAATAATGAAAATAAAATCATTGCTACACAAGCAGAAAGATTAATACTTGAGAAACTTGAAAATCTTGAAAGAAAAATAAATGAAATTGCGGAAAAGCAAGTTTATGAAAGTATAGAAGAAATATCACTGCACAGGCTTTCAAAACTGCTTCATAAATCAACTGATTTTATAAAAAATGAAATAAGAGCAGGAAGATTAAGAGCAATTATTTACAGAGGCAAGAACAGAGAGAAGAGATACAAATTCAGAATTAGTGATGTGATTGAATATCAGAATAAAAGATCGACAAGGACAGAAGAAGATTTAGAAGGAATAGAAACAGCAGAAGAAATAGCAAAAAGAATTTTTTCTTTTCCCAAAAATAAGGGGGTTTTATGATTAAAGATGCTTTGTATTTGCTTAATAAAATTCATATATGGATTGCAGCGGCAATTATATCAGCATTTCTAACAGGAATTTTCATCGGATATAATGAAACAACAGCAGCAATAATTTTTGGTGTGGCGTGTTCAACTGTAATTATTATATGTGATATAATGCTTAAAAAAATTATTGATAATCTAAAGATATAAATGCTCGTAATAATAAAAATCAAGGAGGGAATATGAGAGATGAATTAAGAACTTGGATGGAAACGCATGGAGAAAGCATAGAAGACTATCAAGAAGATGAAACTCGTGAAATAATCAAAGAATTATCTTCGCACAGAGCATTTGAAATAGCAAAGCAATGGCTGATTGAAAATGCATTTGATGACCCAGAATTCTGGAGAGCAATATGTCAAGGGATAAATGATACCTGGCATAATAAAGAGAATTTGTTAAATACATTAGTTGATATGATTGGGCATGGGCATGGACGAGAGTTAGATAAGTATATCAAAGAAAAAATTTATGAAGAAAATTTACTGCGGTTATAATGATTTTTGCTTACAACAGTAAGCAGCATACCGGCCTCTATGGGGCTGCCCTCACTCCATAGGGGCTAATTAAAAAAGGATACAGTATGAATTATTCGAATACAAATTTAAGCGGGAAAGAACTTCTTAATAATGATGCAATTAAGCAGGCAGTATGTTATAAAATAAATTACATAATAGAAAATATTGATGAATTAAGATTGATAGATAAGAATGAAAAGCATGAAACCTTTATAAACAATATTGCCTCTTTAGTAAAAAGAGGCATAAAACTCTCTGAAGCACAAATTAGATACTTAGAATATTTATTTGATAAAATATTAGAGAGGATACAAAAATGACAACAACAAATAGAAGTTTAAGAGATGTAATTCAACCGATTATTGAATGTAGATTAAAAGAATATGAAAAATATCATGGGATATTAAATGATGAAGAAAGAGCATTAGTAAGATTAATTATAACATCTATTGTTTTAAGTGAGAGATTAAAAAAATCTAAAGCTATGGAAAAAATAAATTCGTTTACTTCCGAAATTAATTAACAAACAAACAAAAAGGAGCTGAAATGACAAATGCAATACAACTATTAAAAGAAAATGATATTCTGAAAATGGATATCAAAAGTTTTCTCGAAAGCAATAAAGATTATCAAAACTTGATAAAAGGGATTAACAAGGCTCTCGAAGAATCCGCTGCAATTGTAGTTGTAACATATACGGATGTTGCAGCTGCTGCAAATTATGTTGCTAATTTCAAACGAATAACAAAAACTATTGAATCATTAAGAAGAGAAATAGTTCAGCCTTTAATTGATAAAAAAACTGAAATAGATGGATTCTTTAAAAGAATACCTTCCTTATATGAAAGCGAACAAAAAAGATTAGAAGAAGAAATACTTGAGTTCAAAAGAAGAGAAGAGGAAGAGGCAAGACGCAAAGCCGAAGAAGAAAGAAAGCGATTAGAAGAAGAAGCTTTAGAAAAAGCAATTGCAGAAGGGAGAGATGAACCTGCTATAATTCCAGAAGTAATACCACAGATAAAAAAAATATCAGAGTTGAATGAATCAAGAATTACAACCCGCAGAACTAAAACTTTTAAGATTATTGATGAAACAAAAATACCAAGACAATATTTGGTGGTTGATGAAAAAAAGATAAGAGCAGAAAGAATGAAATATGATTATGAAGCTAAAAGCACAATTCCTGGTGTTGAATTCACATTTGAAGAAACAATGGTATAATGGATATCTCCCAGAGGGATGTGGATATCTCCCGAAGGGATGGACGACCACATTCCTTCGTGGGAATCCATTCCTTTGGAAGAAGATAACCACATTCATTTGGAAGGAGTAAATGTAATGACTGAAGACATTACATATTTGCGCCCAACTGGGATTAACACATATTTAGAGTGCAGTGCTAAATTTTTCTTTCAGGAAATTGAAAAAATAGAAGTGCCAAATAAATCTTATTTAGCATTTGGCACATCAATTCACAAAACACTTGCTGTTAATTATTCACAGAAAGTGGAGACAAAAAAAGATATCCCAGTTGAAGAAGCTAAGGAAATATTCTCTGAGACTTTTGAAGAAGAATTTCAAAAAGTTGATTCTATTGATTTAGCTGATGAAAATCCTGGAGTAATCAAAGATCAGGGAATTAAATTAATTGAAAAATATCATAAAGAAGTTTCACCGAGAATAATACCCTCAGCTGTTGAGCAAAAGATAAAAGTAAAATTTAAGGGATATGATTTTGGTTTGATGGGAACAATAGACCTTTATGATATTGATAATCAATTAATTGACCATAAGACTACGAACAAAATTGTAAACGGGAGTGTTCCATTAAATTATCAAAGACAGCTTTCTGCATATACAATACTTGAAGAAGCGACAGGAAGAATAGTAAAAGGAGCAAGAGTAGATTATCTTAAACGAGACACAATTGAAATAAGACACATAACTGTAACAATAGACAAAGAACATTTCTTAAAAATATTTCAAACTGTAGGGGAAGCAATTGAAAAAGGGATATTTATTCCAAACAGAAATTCTTATTTATGTTCAAAGCGTTATTGTAAATATTGGAATGTATGTGAAAAAAGGTACGGCGGGAGTATAAGAGATTAACTAATTAACAAATAAAAAAAGGAATAATAAAATGAATAATCAAATTGAAAATGAACTTATTCAAGATGTTCAGATAGATGAAGTAAGCGAAGAAACTCTTTCATCAACTGAACTTATGAGGGTGCAGGGTCTGGTTCAAACAAAAACTCGTTATCAAACAGCTGTGCAGGTTATAAAAAAAAGAAGTCTGCCTGATATAATCAGCAGAGTCGAAAGCGAAGCAGCACTTGCAGGCGAAGATTTTTATTATTCATATCCTCAAGGCGGAAAATATATAGAAGGGGTTGGAATTAACGGAGCATTAATACTTGCTCGAAATTGGGGAAATAATTCAGTTGAAGTAAGACCTTTTGATATCGGGGACAAATATATATTGATAGGAGACTTTGTTGATTTTGAAACAGGGTTCAATTTATCAAGACCATTTCTGTTAAAGAAAAAGATTTTAAAAACCAAAAATGGAAAAGCAATTTATGATAAAGAGCGTAATGATGAGATTGTATTTCAGATAGGGACTTCAAAGGCAATGCGAAATGTAATTCTTAATGCAATACCTAATTATGTAATTGAAGCGGGGATTAAAAAAGCAAAAGAAGGTTACAGAAAAAAATTAGAAGAATATGTAAAGAAGAATGGATTGGATAAAGCAAGGGAAATGACAATAAAGAGAGCTGAGAGATTAAATGTTCCAATTGAAAGAGTAGAACTCAATTTTGGCAAAACAAAAACCTGGGATATTGATAAGATTCTCTTGATATCTGGAGCATTGAAAGGTATTGAAGAAGGGTATCACAGCGTTAATGATGCATTCCCAAAAGAAATTGAAAAAGATGATAAAGAAGCGGGAATCTCCTTCCAAAGGAATGGATTCCCACAAAGGGATGGATTATCACATTCCTTTGGGACAAGACAAATTCAAAGGAATGGAAACCTACCAGAGATAGAAAAAGCAGAAGTAGAAGAAGCAGAAAAAGAAAATAAAAATACTGGTAATCTCCTTCCAAAGGAATGGATTCCCACAAAGGGATGGATTACCACAACCCTTCGGGAAGAGAAGGAAACTAATTCTAAAGGAATTGATACTCAAAAATTAAGTCCAGAAGATTGGGAGGAGCCTGATGCAGTAATTAAAGCAATAAAATTTATCAACAATATATCAGAGTTAAGGAAATTCAAAAAAGATAATAAAGAAAGACTTGAAGCCTTTGGCGGCAGTGACAGAGATAAAATTGTAAATGCGTTAATTGAACAAGAAAAATTATTAAGCAAATAATTTCCAAAGGAATTATACACAAATGAACAATTGAAATATTACTTTGGTGTATTGCTTCCAATGATATGTGAATATATAGAACTTACAAGCGGTGAGAAAATTACCCCTGAAGAAATGCACGAATACTATATAGAAAAAGGATACTTCGGGCTTGATGTGAAGACTATATTAGGTGAAGAAGTAGTAATCAGAAATCGTTCCCGCAAAGTTAATACAAAAAAATTTAATGAGATATTAGAGAGGATAAGAAGAGAGTGGGCGGAGAAAGGATTAGTTATACCAGAACCAAATCAGGTATATTTTACATGAATATGTGTATCAGAGTCAAAATATGTCCTGTATGTAGAAAAGAAATAGCAATTGAAAACTATAAATGGTTATCATTAGAAAAAAAAGATTCTGGAAATTCAATTGAGTTGTCATATATAAGTATTGAATTATGTGATAATTGTGAGAAATCATTGTTGAAAATTACAGAGGAAGAGATAGAAAAGAATAATGCTTTAGGTATTTCCTCTGGGGAAAATAATTCCACTAATTAAAAAGGAGATGTATGATGCAAATTAATATTACAAAGAAAGAATTTTCAAAAGAAATTCACATGGAAATCACTACAGGAAATACATGTGAACCTATTGAAAAGGAAGTAATAATAGAATGTTTAGCAGAGTTAAATCTTGATACTTCATATAATAAACGTAAAGCAATAAAAGCAGTAGCTGCAGAAATGAAAGAAATATTAATGAGGATGAAAAAATTAAAGTAGTAAAAAAGGGATAGAAAAGAATGATGTTTAAAATAATTCCATTGTCTTTAAAAGAAGCAAATACTTATGTAGCAAATTATCATAGACATCATGGTAAAGTGCAAGGATATAAATTTGCGATTGGAGCAATTGATAGAAATAATGAATTACATTAAAATCAAATCGAAGCAAAATATGATTATGAAGATGATGATGATACCTACGATTTTGGAGGAGATAACAAATAGTTAATGTATAAAATAGAAAACATAATAAACACAATTATCTGCGGTGATACTATTGAAGAATTAAATAAAATTCCTCAAGAGTCAATTGATATGATTATTACTTCACCGCCTTACTGGGGTATGAGAAATTATAATGTAACTGGACAGATAGGATTGGAAAATTCTTTTGAAGAATATCTTAATAAATTATTATTGATAACAAACAAATTAAAAAGAGTTCTCAAAAAAGACGGTTCATTATGGATTAATATGGGTGATGTTTATGCGAGCAGCGGCAGAGCAGATAAAAGATTTTGTCATGGCAATAATCCTGGCAAGCATAAACTATCGAAAAATATTTATTCTGGCAGAGCAAGAATTAAAAATTATCCTGCTAAATCTCTATTACTTAAACCTGAAAGATTAGCAATAAAAATGATAGATGAGCAACGATGGATATTGAGACAAAAAATAATTTGGGCTAAACAAATATTGATTAAAAAGGAAAAAACTACAATAGGAACAGTAATTCCTTTTCCAAAGGAATGGATTCCCAGTTCTGCTAAAGATAGATTTATTCTCAGTTATGAATATCTATACCATTTCACGAAGAATAAACGGTATTATTTTAATTTAGATAATGTCCGCATTCCGCTTAAGACTATGGATTATTCTTCTTCCAAAGGAATGGATTCCCATGGGAATCTATTCTTTTGGGAATCTTCTCCCAAAGGGATGGATTACCACAAAGGAATGGATTCCCACATTCCTTCGGAACAGGATATGCAAAAACAATATAATGAATACTCAAAATTAATGAAAAATATTCCTATGGTATGGCAAATAAATTATGAACCTCATTCGTTTTCTAAAGAATTTAATATTAATGTTGACCATTTTGCTGCTTATCCATCATCACTTTTAGAGATTCCAATTTTAGCAAGTTGTCCAGAAGGAGGTATAATTCTGGACCCGTTCATGGGAAGCGGCACTACCGCACTAATGGCGAAAAAATTAAATAGAAATTATGTAGGGATTGAATTAAATCAAGATTATATAATAATAGCTAATATGAGATTAGACAAATTGTCCCGTCAAAGCGGAATGGAAATGAATTATGAATAAAAATAATCTAACAAAAACAAATATACTTTATCATTTGAAGACTTATTCTAATGAAAATAAGCCGTTATCTGCTAAATATTTTTATGATGAATATGCCGGTCCGAACGAATCGTTAAGAGATTTTCAAAGAAGATTGGCTTATTTAATAAACGAAATAATAGAAGACCAAAAAGTTTATAAGGAATTTGTTATATGCAGTTGCAATGACGGTTATTATATTCCTAAAAGTGAAGAAGGTTATTTAAAAGGAATAAATTATTTAAAAAGTAAAATTGATGAAGTATATCAAAGGATAAAGTTTATTGATGAAATGAGAATTAAATTCGTTTATAAAAATAAAGTTGACCAAACTGATGATATTTTTTCGGTTGTTTAATGGAGATAATAATTACATGTATGAAGAAAAAATAAAATATGGTCATAAAAATCTGATAAATTCCAAAGGAATGGATACCCAGAAAAACAGACATTGTTCTGGTCTCAAAGGAATAGATTCCCAGAAAATTAATTTTTATAGAAGTCCAGATGAATTACCCGAAGAAATAAGTGCAGAAAATTATAAAAAAATATTTAAGAAAAAACCACGTCTTAATAAACATAGTGGGAATCTCCCGAAGGGATGGATTACCACATTCCTTTGGAAAAAGACAGTGTATAATGGTGTAAGATATCACAGCGGTTGGGAAGCTAAATATGCTGAGGAACTCGATTTATTGAAATTATCAGGTGAAATTAAAGAATGGGAAAGACAATCAAAAATTGAGATAAATGTTATTGAAGAGAATAATAAAGCTGTATTGACTGATATGCCAATGTTAAAATTAAAAGAAGAAGGAAAATCATTTACTCATATATGTAATTATTACATTGATTTTGTGTTAACACATAAAGACGGGACACTTGAATATGTAGAAATTAAGGGTGTTCAAATGGAATTATGGAAATTAAAATTCAGATTATTTGAAAGTATCTTTAAAATAATACATCCAGAAATTAAAATAACGGTAATAAAATGAGCAGACCTAAGAAAGCAACGGTAGATTATTTCCCACATGATTGCAGCCACAAGACCACAATCTACATTCTGGAAAAAAAATTTGGAAATAATGGATATGCTTTTTGGTTTAAACTACTTGAATTATTAGGTTCAACAGAAGGTCACTTTTTTGACTGTAGAAATCCAGGTAACTGGGAATTTCTACAGGCAAAAACAAATTTAGACGACAATTCCTGTAATGAAATATTAAATTTGTTATCAAAATTAAAAGCAATTGACAGTGAATTATGGGAAAATAATAAGGTAATTTGGTGCCAGAATTTTGTTGACAGAATCGCCGATGTTTATAAAAACAGACGGGCAGAGGTACCAAAAAAACCGAGTTTCCACAGACCAAAACCACAACCCATTGAGGTTTCTACAGACGAAAACCCCGCAGACAAGGATTTTGAGGAAGTTTCTACAGACGAAAACCCACAAAGTAAAGTAAAGGAAAGTAAAGTAAATAAAACTAAATTAAAGGAAAGTAAAGTAAAGGAAAGGAAAGGAAAGGAAATTCCCTCTCAAAGGGAAAAAGTTGAACAAAAATTTGTGCAAAGTTCAGAAAAAGAATTTTTTTCTCTTCTTCCAAAGGAATGTGGTAATCTTCTTCCAAAGGAATGGATTCCCACGAAGGTATGTGGTCGTCCATCCCTTCGGGAGATATCCACATCCCTTCGGGAGATTCCCATTTCTCATGGGAGATACACAAACAACAAAGACCCTGCAGCAGAAATTTTAATCAAGAGTTATGGCAGAAATCCTACACTTCCCGAAAGGGAATTCATTGAGAATTTAATATGCAGATTCGGTGATGAAAAGACTTTAGCGATAATGAAAGAAGCAAAACTGAGGAATTTCAGAAATTTCAAGACGCTTGAAAAAGCTCTTGATGAAAATGGAAATATCAGGGAAAAAGAAACGGAGTATAGAAATGGAGTCTATTCAAAATACATTACAGAAAATAAACTCAGAAGAATTTCAGAAGACATTGCAAACGACCCAGACCTCAAGCGATGAGATTTCGATTTATCAAGGCTGCGGTTTAAGTGAAAAGGCAATAATAGAAGCAACAGAAAAAATATTAACAGCATTTCCTAAGATGGAGCCTCAAATGATAAAGTTGCTGAAAGAGCGATTCAAAGCAAACGGTTTTAACGACGAGAGAATGCTTGATGCTGTTAATTATGTAATTGACAATTACAGAGGATACGATAAGCTGCCTTCTATTGCTGATTTTATTTCTTATGATAAAAAAATAAAAACATATACAGGGAAAGAATTAATGGAAAAATACAAAGATTCATATTATTATGGTGCAAGTTATGACCCTATTGCCAATGAATATGAACTGATAGATGTAAATGGTGAACCAAAATATGTAAAGAAGGAAGAGGCAGTCCTATGGAAAAAGAGACGAAAGAAATAAAAAAAATTATCAAGTCACCTGAATTCAAAATATTGTATGACTTAGATTTAATTGACACTATTGCATTGAGGAATTTTTTTATTCGAAATGAATATTTAGAATTAATTCGGGGAAAGAGAAACAAGTCACAATACATTCAAAGACTTGCAGATAAATATAATATATCGGTCCAGGCAATAAGGAAGATTTTATATTACAAGTATCGCAGAAAAAAAATAGATTTTTCACATCTTCGGGATGAGAATAATGAAATCAACTAAAATTGAATGGACAGAAAAAGTTTGGAATCCATCAATTGGATGTGATAAAGTTTCTGCAGGTTGTAAATTTTGTTATGCAGAATCATTTGCTAAAAGATTACAGACTATGGGATTGTGGGTATCTCCCGAAGGGATGGACGACCACATTCCTTTGGAAGAAGATTACAGCGATGGATTTAAATTCAAGATTTTACCTCATCGTTTAGAAGAACCTTTGCGAATTAAAAAGCCAACTAAGTTTTTTGTTAATTCGATGAGCGACTTATTTCACGAAGAAATGCCTTTTGAATATCTTGATATGATTTTTGATGTAATTAAAAAAACACCACAGCACATTTATCAAATCCTTACCAAAAGAGAAAAAATAATGCTTGAGTATTTTTCAACTCATACCGTTCCGGAAAATGTTTGGCTTGGTGTTAGTGTAGAGAATACAACATTTAAAAAGCGAATAGATTCCCTTAGAAGAATAAAAGCCGCAATCAGATTCATTTCATTTGAGCCGCTGATTGGTTCTGTTGGTAAATTAAATTTATCAGGAATTCATTGGGCAATAATTGGTGGTGAATCTGTGGGTATCCATTCCTTTGGAAGAAGACAGGCACGCCTGATTAAAAAAGAATGGGTTGAAGAAATCTTTAATCAGTGTAAAGAACAAAATGTTGCATTTTTCTTCAAGCAGTGGGACACTTGGGGAGCTGATGAAATAATGGGTATCCATTCCTTTGGAAAAAGAAATAAAAAGGCAAATGGACGGGAATTTTGGGTATCCATTCCTTCGGAAAAAGGAAAAGAATGGAATGAATATCCTAGGATATTTTATTGACAAAAATAAGGGGTAAAAACCCTAAGTTTTATTGACAAAAGAAAATAAAAAATTGATAAGTCCTTATTTTTCAATAAGTTTTATTGACAAAAGGAACAGGTAATAAAATTCAGTTTTTATTGGCAAAGAAAAAAAAGAACCCATTCAAAAAAAAGTAACTTGATTTAATATTTTTATATTAAGAGAATTGCATAAAAAATAAAAATGAATATGGGACGAAAGAAAAAAATTGATGTAATGAATTACGATTTAGACACAATTCAAAAGGCTGCTGAAAAGGGATTGACAGACAAACAAATTGCAAAACTATTAAATATTACTGAACAAACTTTAAATAATTATAAAAAACAATATCCTTTGTTTTTTGAGTCCCTAAAAAAAGGGAAGATATTGTGTGATAAGAATGTAGAAATTTCATTGTATCAACGAGCCACAGGTTACAGTTATCTTGATGTTGATATTAAATTATATCAGGGGAAAATAATTAAGACACCTATTATTAGACATGTTCCTCCGGACCCAACTTCGATGATATTTTGGTTAAAGAACAGACAGCCTGATAAATGGAGAGATAAGAGTGAGCAAGATATTAATCATAAAGTAAATGTAGTAATTAATTATAAAAAAGAATGATAAAGATAATCGGTTTAATAATAATGCTGCTATTTGAAAATATAGAAATAAACGGCAAGGTTTATTATGCTCCTCAGCCAAAACAAAAAGAATTTCATAATGCTATATTGAACAGAGAAGAAAATGGATACCGTGAATTTTTGTATGGAGGTGCAAGCAAGGGCGGGAAATCTTTTGCGTTAAGGTGGGAAGCACACAGAAACTGCCTGCAGTATGCAGGGATTAAAGTATTATTATTGAGGTCTTCTTTTCCAGAATTAGAGCGAACACATTTAAGATTAATTCCTTTCGATTTGCCTGTTGAGGTTGGACAATATAATCAACAGAAGCATATATTCAAATATTATAATGACAGCATACTTGAATTTGGATACGGCAGCTCAAGTGCAGATTTATCTCAATATTTGTCTGCTAATTATGATGTAATATTAATTGACGAATTAACAACAATTCCATTTGAATTAAGTTATAATTTAAGATTAAGATTAGAAGCAAGCAGAAAAGATTTTATACCATTTTTTGCAGCAGCAACAAATCCAGGAGGCAAAGCACATACTGAAGTAAGAAATTATTTTGTTGCAAAAACTGCAAGTTCAGAATTATATCCAGATTATAATCCGAAACGGATACATTTTATTCCAGCAACAGTTTATGATAATAAAATTCTTTTAGAAAGAGATCCCGAAGTTTTAAACAGATTAAAACAGTTGCCATATAAAGAACAGCAAAAATATTTGTATGGGAACTGGGATATTTTTGAAGGGCAATTTTTTGATAACTGGAATCCTGATATACATATTATCAGACAGAAAGATTATCTTGATTATAAACAGATTAAGGGAATGAATATACTTGGCGGATTAGATTATGGCAATATTACAGTTTTAATACTTGGTGCAAAAGATTATAATGGCAATGTAATTATTTTTGATGAACTTTATAATGAAAAAGAAACGAGAGAGAAAAAAGTAAGTGAGACAAAAAAATTTTTGAAAGAAAGAGGTCTTGAAAATATTACAATTGCAGCTGATACGAACATGTGGAATCCAGATGCATTTGATATGGCAGGGCAGGAATTTCCTGCGGCTTATTATTTGAGAGCAGGGATTAAGCTGATTAAAGTATCTAAAAATGCAAGCGGATTAAATAATATGAGTTACAGAAAAGCATGCAATGAAGCAATTTACAATGCACTTGATTATAAATATGACATATACACAAAAACAATAATTAAACAGCCAAAATTAAAAATTTATGAAAGATGCAGGCATTTGATAGAAACATTGCCAAGTTTAATTACAGATGATAAAGATTCTGAAGATATAGCAGACGGACAAAATGACCATGCTTATGATGCTATGAAATATATGTTTATGCAATTGGCTCAGCCAAGACAAAAGAATACCGATAATGAACCGAAATGGTTAATAGAAATGCGGAAAGAAAGAATGAAAAAAGTTCAAACAGGTTTTATGGGAGTATAATAAATGTTTTGGGAATCTCCCGAAGGGATGGATTACCACATTCCTTCGGAAAATGTTAAAAGAAATTTTAAAATACGGGATGATGATACTGTATATGATATGATGAGGATGTATAATAATTTATCTTCTCAATTTGAACCTTTACATGCAGAGATGACAAAGAATTATGATTTTACAGTTGGAGAATTGCAGTGGGAAAAAGAAGTAAAAGAGAAATTGAAAGAAGAGAGAAGACCTGCAAACAGTTATAATCTTATCAGAACAATATTAAATGTGATAATTGCGATAGAACTTCAGAACAGGAAACAAATGATTGCAAAACCAAAAGGTGAAGGAGATAATGAATTAGCACAGGTTGTAACAGAAGTTATGTTACATTATCTGCGTAATACCAATTTTGATTATCATAGAACTAAAGTATTTCTGGATTCTATAGTAGCAAAGTTTGGCGTATATCATGTTGGCTGGAAATATGATAATGACCCGCTTGGAGAATTGTTTGTTGAATCGATAGACCCGAGAGAGATAATGTTTGAACCAAATTATGCTGACCCTTTATGGAGCAAAGCAAGTTATCTATTTAGAAAGCATTCAATGACAATTGAAGAGATATTAAATATATATGCATTAAATGATACTGAGCTTCAAGATGAAATATTAAAAGAAGCTTCTGCATTTTTTGAAAAAGATGAAGACAAAAAGAAAAAGTGGATAAGCAAAAAATTAAAAGCATTGTTCTCTGCAGTATATGAAACAGCTACTGGTTTCAGCACAACAAATGATAATTTATTTAAGAACTATTTGCAATGGTGGGACCCGGCAACAGGGAAATTTGATATATTAGAATTGCACGAGCAAAGAACAGAGAGAAGATTAATAATTTATGATACACAGACAGAAAGAACTTATGATATAACAGAAATTACTAAAGAAGAAAATGGATTTAAGTTTGACAATGAGAAAATTCAATTAATAAAAGAACAATATCAAATAAACGGAGAACCGAGAATTGAACTTGAAAACAGAAGATATTTAACAACAGTAATTCCAACATTTAATATAAAAGTTAATGAACAACCGTATCCATTTGATTGTAAGTATTATGTATATATCCCTCAGTATTGTTACGATTACCACTCAGACCCATTAAAAGCACAAAGTATAATTGATGATTTAAAGGACCCTCAAGCACATTTTAACAAGGCACAAAGTCTTAAGCTTGAGCTGCTTGCAAGATATGTAAACAAAGGCTGGATAGTAGATGAAAATGCTATTGATGGTTTTGAAGAAGATTGGACAAGTGAAAGAATTGCGCCATACAGAAGAGTTCGAGCAGGTTATTTAAATGCAATAAAACCAGAAGAAGGACAGACAATAAGCCCTGATTTAATACGAGACCCAATTGAAACACAGCAATTAATGAAAGTAATAAGCAATGCTGATGATGAAATCAGAGGGCAGAAAAGTTCAGATGTAAAATCGGGAAGACATTTTATTGCTAAAGAACAACAGCAGACAAGAAGTTTCAGTTACATATTTAATAATGTAGATAATTCAGCAAAAGCAGTTTGCGAATTAGCTGTTAATTTTATTCAGCATTATGTAACCACACAACGGATATACAGAATCACTTCGGGAAAAGAACCTTATGAAATTATTGTTAATCAATCTCAATATGAATACGATGCTAATGAAGGGAAGATAATTGAGAGAGTTAAAAATGATTTAACTATTGGAGAATATGATATTGAAATATCTAATACGCCTTATACTTCAAATGCGAAAGAAATTGAGTATGCAAAACTTATTGATTTGTTTGAAGCAACAATAAACATTAATCCAAAGAAAGCTGAATTATTACTTGAAGAGATTGTAGAAATGGGCGGCTTTCCTAATGCACAAAAAATAATAGGCAAATGGAAAAAATTAGAAGAGCCAAATTTAGGACAGATGCAGTTAGTACAGATTATGCAGCAATTACAAATGATAGCCGCTAAATTAGGGATTGAAGAAAAGAAAGAAGATTTGAAAACAAAAAAGTTAATCAATCTTGAAAAGGCACAAAATATTAAAAATACCGCCAAAGGATTTAATCCGCTTGGCAATTTTAATAAATCCACTCCCAATTGAGGAGTTATTAAATAATTGACTACGCAAAAACTTATATATGATATAATCGATTTCTTTTTTAATGACTTCTGGCATTTTTTAGAGTTATTAATTTTAATCTGCGTTTTACGTAATAATTCAGTTCTGCATGAATATGCAAATAAAATGAGAGAGTTTATAAACAATATAAAAACAAAATATACTTCCAGAATCATGGCTGAAAAGGAAATAGAAAAATTAAAAGAACAAGTATCAAAAAAAATTAAAGTATAATGGCAATAACAGATTTAATAATAAAAGACTGCGATAAAAAATTTGCTGAGATGGTAGAAAAACTTCATCGTGCTTATGCAAAAAGGATGAGGTTTAATTTCGAAGCTAACTTTTCTGGAAATCCAGAAGATTTCAAATATTTCTTTTCAAAAATTGATATCAGTGAATTATTAAATGTTATAGAAGATAAAAGAGGGGATAAAAGAAATGCGATTCTATGATTACAAGTGCATAAAATGCAATAATATAAAAGAGTTTTATGAAGATACAAATGATGATATAAAAGTTCATAATTGTGATTGCGGAGGAGAAATGAAAAGAATTCTTTCAAGCGTATCATTTAGTATAAAACAGAAACCAGTGTATTGGGATTTAAGTGCAAGTGAAAGAAAAAGGAGATGGAATAGTCCAGACCCAAGTGAAAAGATATAAGTTGTTCTCATAATTTGTGAAAAAAAAGTAACTTGAATGTAATATTAATTGTGATTTATTTTCAATCAGCATATTGTTATTTGTTTTCATTGTGATTTGATTTTAAGCAGATAATTATCGTAACTCAATAATAAGAGGCGATTATTTCCCGGCATCGGGTAGTAATTGCCTTTTTTATTTTCTATTTGGGAGGTGAAAAAATGTGGGAATCCATTCCTTTGGAAGAAGATAGGAAAACTGCAAAGGAAAGAGTAATAGAAAAGTTTAATCTTGCAAAAGATTTAAAGAAAAATAAAATATCTACTTCCATTAGAATAAAGGAAGTTGACGGCAAAGTAATGGCTGATGTAGATATTGAGGGACTTCCAACAAAACCACAAAAAAATGGTCTTGTAGAAAGTTCATACAAACATTTTACCAAAATATTTGACAGCTTTGATGAGTTTACAAAATATGCGAAAAACTTTTTCGGCAAGAGTGATGAAGAAATAATTCAAATCGCCAAAGGCGGATAAATCCGCCAAAGGCGGATAAATCCGCCAAAGGCGGATAAATCGTAACTCGATAACAAGAGGCGATTACAATCTGAAAGGATAGTAATCGTCTTTTTCATTTTAAAAAGGAGGAATGCATGCCAAATCAATATACATTAGAAGATGAACCTGAATTTATAGAAGAAGACGAAAGAGCAGAAGTAATTAAAAATCTTACTGATGATGAAGAAATTGATGCTGCAATAGAACTCATTAAAGAAAAATATGATGCGCCCGAAACGGATACCGCATCAGCTGAATCAGAACCCGATAAACCTAAAGGTGAGGATACTTCTGAAGAGGCAGAGGATAAAACCGAATTTAATGAGGAAGAAGAAAATGCAGCAGAAGAAAAAAACAAATCAGAAAAAGAGTTCCTTTTAACAGAAGAAATAATAAACCAACAGCCTGAGGAATATCGGGCAATATTAATGAAGTATAAAGATAAACCAAGAGAGGAACTCGAAAAGGCAATAGTTAATGCAGTGCTATTCAAGAATGATAAAGATTTAATTAAAGCACTGATTTCTGTTCAAAAAGAAATAGGCAAAACTGATAAAGAACCAGAACCAAAGCCTATTGAAAAAAGCGGCGGACAGGAAAAATTTGAACTGCCTGTATTGCCTGAAGAAGATGAAACAATTAAAAGTATTCTTCAGCAGGAAACTATAAAAAGGTTGAAAAAGCTTTATCCTGATATGCCTGAAGATATGAATTCTGAAGAATACAAAGAATGGGAAAGAGAGCTTCTTGAAACAGGAGGATTTCTATCAGTAAATAAATACCTGCGTGATTTGGAAACCATCAATAATGATGTTAAAACAGAATTACGCAAGGTAATTTATGCTCAAACACATCTGAAAAATTTATATAATGAATCACCTACAGAATTACTTCCTTTGCTCAACGATGAAAATCTGACTAAACTAAAAAATATCAATGATAACTTTCGTGAAATAAACAATAAAGCACTAGAAGAAGAAGTTAAAATTATTAAATCAGAACTTGATAAATACGGCATTACTGAAAAAGATTTAGGAATTGATTTGACATTGACCAAAGATGAAAACGGAAGTTATTATAATGAATTTCTCAATTCATTGATGTTAAATGGAGATGGAATTGATACGAATGTTATAGGAAGGATAGGCAGGATTCCGCTTCTTAAGAAAGGACAGCTTGCCAAGAAATTTATATATGAAAATAATGCAAAGATTCTTACACAGATTGTTAATAATAAGTCTAAGAAGACAAGAACAGAAGTGGAAAGACTGAAGGATGAGAATTTGAAAATTCCAACGGGAACGAAAGGAAGCAAAACAGTTGCGGTTAATCCAGATGAAATTCAAAAAATAACAGATGATGCTACTCTTGATAAAATAATAGAAAGCATTAAGAATAAATACAGTTCGGAAAAATTTTAAGGAGATTATAATATGGGAATTATAAATAGTGACTTAAGAATGTATCGTGATGCCTTAAGTCAGAAAATGAGAAAATCACAGTGGACTCAAATTCCAGTATGGGCAGAAATGATTGGTCATATAGGCGGGACTGATGAACATGGATATCCTAAGAGTGTTCCGTTTGGTTCTGTTCAAGCAAGGACATTAAGACCGACAGGGAAACCAATAGAAGTATTAACTGATTGGAATCACATGGGCGGACATTCAATTGATGTTCCAATCAAGCTTCCATTACGCAAAAAGCCAATCTATGGTGATAACCAAGCTGAAGGTAATGAAGAAGATATCAACTGGGTATATAACCGATGTCTGATTAACCAAGTCAGAAGACCAGTCAAAACGAAGGATGGACTGATGGGCGAACAGGCATTGACACCAAAAATGTTAATGCAGATATGGGACAATCTTAAAGATGAATTTATTCATTATAATCAGAGATGGCAGGCTTATGCACCTTATGATGCACTATATCGAGGATTTTCAGATAATATACTTGCACCTAAGAGCGAAGGCGGATTTGGAGATGTTATTAAACAAAGAAGTCATCCGAATTTTTATGTTGCTGGATATGGAAGAGTGCCATTTAACCCAGACCCTGAAGCCTATGAGAATGCAATAAAAACTCAATTAGATGCATTAGACTCAAACGATAAGATGACAATGCAAGTTGTCAGGAATGCACAAATATATGGTTCGAGACACATGATTGTTCCGACAACAGCAGGTAAATTCAAAGTGAAAGGAATACTTATAATTAATGATGCACAAATGGCACAGCTTGCACAAGACCCGCTGTTCAAAGAATTACATATTGCTTTAATTACGAAGGAAGGAGATAATGCAGCATTATTCACGGGAGCTTATGAAGCACATTTAGTAGAAGGTGTTTTAATTCTTGTTGATATTAATAATCCAGGAGTTTGGACGTCAGGAGATACAGGTTATGATTCATCAAGAGGAATAATTAATTACGGGAATCCAAATCCACTTGAGAATGCTGTTCATGAATCTGACCGAAAGTTAGCTGTTTATATTGGTGCATCTGCTGTAATGTGCGGGCATACAGTTCCATTAGGATTTAAGAACAGAACTGCTGATTATGATAATGTAAGAGGGGAGAGCTCATACACTGTAATTGGTTATACAAGAGCAGACAGATATGATTATGATGGTTTCTTAAGTCCGAGTGAATTTATTGGCAATACATCATCGCTTGTAATTGCAACTTATTCACCAAACAATCCATCATGGTAAAAATAAAGGAGATAAAAATATGGCATCAGAATTAGGAGCAGAAGCAGGAAAAAGAGCAGGCTGGAGCTCGCTTTATGAAAGTGACAGACCACGAGATATACTTGGTTTGACAGAAGCACAGGAAGGCACACTTTCACAATTTATTGGTTTTACAGGCAAAGACCAGAACGGCAAAGAAAATAAAACTTTCATTTTGAAATATGAAGGAACGACAGCTCCAACATTAACAAATTATGCTGAAACGCCGATAGGAACAATAATAATAGCACCTAAGCTTGCAACACCAAAGCTGTATATACATAAAACTAAATCTACGCCTGCAGTTGCAGGTGATTGGTATTCATTGACATTTACACAGGAAACTTAATCAAATGCCACTCCTGATAAGAATAAGCTTACAGCAGGTTATGCTGCTTAAAGCATCAAGTCAGGAGTGGCTAAATTTTTAGAAAACAAAGGGAGATTAAAAATGGCAATCGTAGTTTCAAAAGTTGACAAACTACTTGTAATCTCAGCTAAAAGATTAAATAAAATAAGAAATACGACAGAATACAACGGGAAAGAAAATGGGAAAGATATTGTAATCAATTTCAAAGCTAAAGAACCAATTGAAATCCCAGATGACATTGCAGAGATATATACAAAAGCGTATCCGCATATTTATCAATTTGCCTCAGCGGATGATGAAAATGAAAATAAAGATGATGCAACTTCTCCCGAAGGGATGTGGATATCTCCCGAAGGGATGGACGACCACATTCCTTCGTGGGAATCCATTCCTTTGGAAGAAGATAACCACAAAGGAATGGATTCCCATAATGAAAAAAACTCAACTGAATTTGACCCAGTTGATTTTTTAGAAGAAAATCATTCAAACATAGAAGAAGCATTGTTGAAATTAGGGAGGAAAGAATTAATTAAAACAGCAAAAGTTCTTGGCTTATCAACTGGCAATTTAAAGAATGAAAGATTAATAGATAAAATTGTTCAAGAAATTAGAATAAGGGATGGGCAATAGAAGCACAAATATTAAAGGGCGTGTATTAAACAAGTTAAAATTATATGGTATTTCATCTTCAGAAATAACAGATGAAGAATTATATGCCGAATTAAAATCAGCACAGGATATAATTATATCGGAAGTAAATTTCACAAAAGAAATTTCGATTACTATTCAAACTCATGCAGATAGTTATTCTATACAAAAAGTTGCTTCAGTAAAAGCAGCAGAAATTCCTGAGAGCTGGCGGTATGAATTTAATATTATTCCTAATAAAGAATTTATAGATAAAATTAATTCTCAATATATAACTGTTACGCAGCCTATTATTGGGACTATTTATGATAATCAATTAAGAATATATCCGAAACCTACAGCTGAATTTAATGGTGATGTATTAAAATTAATTGTTCATCTAAATTCATCAGAAATTAAAATAAATGAAAATACTGAGCCTGTAATTCCAGAGTATTTTGATAAAGCAATAGAATTATATGCTATTTCACAATTTCTTATTGGAAATCCGAGAGCACAATTACTGAATGAATTTTATCAGGAAATTAAAAGATTAAGACCTATTCCGCATAGAGCAAGCAATAATAATTTACAAAGACCAAGAGTTTTATAAAATAGGAGATTTACAATGCCTTATAAATTAGGAACAACTGATTTAAATGTGCCAATATGTAATTGGCTTAATACTATATTATGGTATCCTGACTCTTATACTCCTTATGGAGGGATTACTGTTAGTGGAACAATTGACCCTGCAATCAATGAAAACTTGCAAGGAGCTATAATATTAGAAAAGGCAGTAGTAAGACTGTGGTGGAAAGACGCTAATGGAAACAGTTTAACATCAAATGATTATGAGGCTGAATTATATGTTGAAAATGGAAAAGTATGTTTTAAAAAATATGTAGAACAATTACCTTTATATGATAGAGTTGCATATTTACATGTTCATTTGATAATGACATTAATAAAGAATGGGCTTCCTTATTATACTAATATAATATACCCAACAGGAGTATTTTGGCCTAAACCGCTTGGTAATCCTTATTTGACTCTTAACCAAAGAATATATGATACTGTTGGAGTAAAACTTTGTTTACCTTTTCCTGACAGTTCAATATGGATGGACTTTATTGTTACGGATACTAATGGAAATGTTTACAGGAATAGAACAGTTAATTCATTACCTGATCCATATTCAAATTCTTATCAAATTTTTAATTTGCCAAGAGATAGAGAATTTATTATCAAAGCAAGAACAAGAAATCTTGTAGAAGCATCTCCGTTTTCTGAACTATTTGTTCCTAAATTTAGTGTAGTTGATGAATCTTGTATAAGAAAGTTTAACTTAAGTATAGATGAAGTTCCTTCAAAACCATTTCATCATCTTATTATTGATTATGAAATTCAAGATCCAGGTGGAGTAGAAATAACTAAAAAAGAGTTCATTCTATATAAAGACCAGAGAGAATTAGAAAGGCATTCGTTTTCTTCTATGTCAGGAACTTATAGATTTGATTATTTACAAGATACTCCTGAAGGAAATAGATATATGGTTTCTATAAAAATTTATTATAAGAGTCAAGGCGTTGACCTCACTTTTGCCACTTCAAGAAATATAACTGGTGGATTTATTGATGGCAACACCTAAGCTCGATATGTTATGCTTGGATTTTATTAAGCGAGTTCCTGACAGGTTAAGAAATGAATTTAATCCTGGTAAAGGGACATTGCCTGATGGAAATTTTATTCGTGCAGAAGTAATAATAGATTATGTTAATCGAGGGATGATGGATTTATTTAATTTTTACTGGAATGCAGTTGAAGGAAATTCTAAAAAGTTTATTTCAATTTTCCCGGAATTAGTAAAAGTCACAGGCAATGTTTCATTGATTCAGGGTAATTATATAATTGACCAGCCATATAAGGATTTTTTTAAAGTTATAGGTGCAGTTACGGCTTCAGGCAATAAATTTATCAAAGTGAAGGATGAACATTTATATACTATTTATTTGAGCGGAGAGTATGCGGAATATACTGCAAATACAGATAATCTTGTAATTATACAGGTTAATAAAATGCTTGCAGTATTTCCACAAAATTTTACTGGACAAATAAAGATTCATTACATAAGAAGTCCATTAGACCCTTATACAGGCGGTTATTTAATACAAAACGGTTCAGAAGATTCACCCTTTATGGAGCATTGGCATAAGCAAATAATTGACTATGCTTATTTTAGATATTTACAGGAAACATATCAAACAAGTTAGATTTTAAGGAGTAAATAAAATGCCATCACCAACACAGCCATTAGCAAAAATTTATACCTTAAAGATGGTAGTCAATACTATCATCTTATGGTTAAAAAAAGAAACTCAAGAAGAACTTGATGAAGAAATAGTTAAAGGATTTGTGAATCTTGCAGTTCTTGATGTTGCAGAAATTATATCCGGGGCAGGCTCAGATGACTACGGCAAAACTGCAATAATTAATGACCAGTCTTCAAGCGTAACAACTAATATAATTCAAAATGCGACATATACTGATTCAACGAGAACTATAAATAAAGCTGCTCATGGATTAACTTCTGCAGATGCGGGCAGAAGAATTTCAATATGGAGTGGAACTAATATATCAGCAATAGCAGAGATAGAGGAAATTATTGACAATAATAATTTCAAAATCACAAAGGCATTAGGCAATAATTACACAGTAAATTATGCGGTCTTTTCACCACATTCTAGTTATATGATAGATTTATCACCATATAAAATTGCCAATATTACAAAGATTACCGATTCAATAAATAAAGAAGTAATAAAAGTCGGAGATAGAGAATTTGATAATCTTCATCGTTTTGATGAAAAGCAAAATAAAGTTTATTGGTTTAAACACGGGCAATATCTTTATTTATATAAAGGGGCTAATGTTCCTTCACTAGGTACTTTAACATTGTGGTATACAAGTTATCCGCAAAGAGTGACCGAAGATAATGATTATCTTGATATAAGAGATAATTATATTCCTCTTGTTGTTGCAAAAGCAAAAAATTATGCACTTGAACATTTAGGAATGACAGCTCCAGAATCTCTTAATAACTTAATAGACCAGAAGACAAGGGAGATAAGAGAGAATATATTAAGAGAAAAAGGCATAATAGAAAGTAAAAACAGAAGCGGGAAAGAATTACCAAATATGTAATGCAGAAATTGATACTGCACAGCTTTTATGCTGACAGAATTTATTATATAGAAATAAAAACAGATAAGAGATATGCTGCAATTAAAGGTAAAGGGTTGTGGTTATTAATATTAATTAAATGTATTCTCAAAATAATTTTTAAGCCAAAATATTACAGATGAATAAATGGAATGAAATAGAATTTGCTGATGTATCTGCAGGGATGAGCACAAATGCAGTTAATCCAGGGCAGAGATTTGCGAAAAGAATTTTGAATCTTCATAATCATATAAAGCCAGGTGCATTAGTTTTAAGGTCAGGTTATGAAATATTATATGACAAACCAGAGTGTAATATTAAAAATAATTTTGGCGAGAAAATATTGTTGGATTTAGGATTTATTAATTTCGATTTGTTTTTTGACAGGCAAATAAATGAAGAAGGGAAAGAGATAACGATTCTAATTCAGAAAGCAAAAGTTCATGCTTTAGATAATGATGAAGACATGATTAATATGTTATGCTTTTGGATTAGACCTTATTGGGACGGCAATCAGTGGATAGATGATTGGCAATGGTTAAATCAAACAATTCTAACTAAAATTAGTGTCGGTTCAGATATATTGTATCCTTATAAAATTAATATACTTGGTTCTGCTGTAAATGGATTGAGTGATGATTTATTAAATAACCATGTTATTTATAATAAAACTAAAGAGCAATTTGCAAGAATTATAACATCTAAAATTAATAATTCGACAGAGACAAGAATATGTCATACTTTATATAACAGCCAATGGGAAGAAAATGACAGAGTTATAATAAGCAGATATTGGATTGATCTTGATTACCTGAATGAATTATTTAATGTAAAGTGGCAGGATATAACTTTTCATAGAATATTAAATGATATAAGAATAGGATTCGGCGGTTATGAAAATAGACCTGGAATTGCAATAGGCTACAGAAAAAAGTTTTTCCAGATAAGAAAATTAGATTTTCCTTCAATTCATCCTGATATTAATAATGAAGGTATAATAGAAAATTTATCAAAAATAGATTCAATTATTTTAGATACACATATATTAGGCGGGGGATACGGTTTACAATTAAATGCAGTAAGCGGGGGAAGTCTGCCTGCAGGTGATTATACAATTAGATTAACAGGAATAATTGATAATTATGAAGAACAATTATTAGCTGAATCGAATATACAAGTTGATAATAATTCAACGATAGAAGTAATCCCAGTAATTAATTATGGAAGAATCAATCCACGAATTACGGGCTATGGAATTTATTACAGCAATGACGGGATTACATTTTATAAACTGAATAAATACAATATAACAGAAAATTTTTATTCTGCGGGCAATTGGAAAATTGACAATTATGGAAGAATAGCATTAATGTCATCTTTACAACCTTCAGAAACTATAATACTTGAGTTAAATTCGGGAGAGAATGCAATTTCTTCGGCGGATGCAAATTCAATTGGCAATTGGGAAACGTTTAATGGAGGAACATTAGAGACAGTTCAAGATGCTGTTGATAATTATGCTTTTAAGTTTAGAAGTGATATATATGAGAATGCACAGGATTTATCTTTTAGAACAGGAATAATTTTACCAATAAATAACTTAACGAAAGGCAAAATCTATGATGTATCAGTTTATTTAAAATCAACAACTGATAAAGTATATTCATTTTTTTTAGGAGAATCAAAAAAAGTATTAAACCGAACACAAACAACTATATCAGCAGATAACACATATAAAAAATATGATTTTAATGTTTTAGCGGATAATTTAACAGAGGCTCCAAAATATTTTGCGATAGCTATTTCCCCAAATAGAAATTTATTTTGTTCAGCGGGTGGGACAGTATTCAGTTCTGCAAATGGTTATAATTGGGTGTTATCGAATAGTGGATTGAGTTCTGCTGTTGAAACGGTGATGATTGTAAGTTACGGTTACAATTTATATGCAGCATCAGGCAATATTTATAAAAGCACAAATGGCGGAATAAGCTGGCAGCAAATTACAACTCTTAATAATATCTGGTCGTTAAAGGTAATTAATAATAAAATTTATGCTGGCGCACAAGATGGTAAAATTTATTCTTCAACAGATGGAATAACATTCAATTTGTTGAGCGAAGATATAACTAATTATGTAATGTATTTTGCAAATATAGGCAATACGATTTTTGCAGCAACATTTGGGGGCGGAATATATAAAAGTATTGATGGTGGATTACATTGGACACAAGTAAATTCTGGCTTGACAAATTTAGAAATAACTTATTTGCATGAAAATAATGGAATTCTCTATGCAGGAACATTTGGAAGCGGAATATTTAAGAGCATTAATCAGGGGAACAGTTGGACAGCTGTAAATAACGGCTTGCCAGAATTATACATTTCTTCGATTAAAAAGAAAGATAATTATTTATTCGTAGCATTGTATGACAGCGGACCAGGAACTGAAGCGGGGATTTACAGAAGCAGTGATGATGGTGCGAATTGGGAAGAAGTAAACAACGGTATTACGAATTTAGATATTTATGACCTTTACATATTAGGAAATAAAATTATTGCAGGTTCATCAGAGGGAGAAATATTTATCAGCAGTGATAATGGTAACAGCTGGACTTTAACAGATGTTTTATCAGGCGGGGGTATTTTATTTTCTGATATAGATAATTATCATGAATTTTATGTCGATAAATTATCTATCAAAGAAAAAAATGTAACGATATTTAATGAAGCAAATTTAACAACAACTGAGATGAGGGCTGAATTAGGATATAATCCTGCAATGGATATTGTTAAGGGCTGGGATAAAGCATTAGCATTCAGGGGGAGAGCATATTATTTAAATCCGTTCATAGACAAAAGATATGAAAATTTTATTTTGGTATCTCATATACATTCAAGCGGTTCATTCATGTATGATATTGCAAGTTTTTCAAATTACCGTGAGCTTGAAAGATTTGACAGTAATGAAGCAATAAGCATGGCATTGCTGCCGACAATGGATTTATTAATATTAAAAGATAATTCAGTGATGATAATTGACCCAGAGACCGGCAGTTCAAGAGAACCGCTTTTTGGCTTTGGATGCATATCAAAGAATTCAGTAGTAAATATGAATGGAGTTATATTTTGGTGCGGCGGCGAGGATATTTACATGTATGCTAATGGTCAGATTAAAAGTTTATTAAAAGAAACAATAAGAGATATATACATAAAAATTGAAGACAAAAATTCATTGTTTGCAATAAGGGATAAATTCAACAGTTACAGGATAAGATTATATAAGCCAGAAATAAAAACAGAATATTTATTAACAGAAAACGGTTGGGTAGAAGAAAGCAAATACAATTTCCCAGAAATATACAAAGCTGGATTTAGGAATATATTATACTTTTTGTCTCAAGGGAAAATTTATACAGAAAAAATTCAATTAGATTATTCAGTCATTCAAGATTATATAATGACTGGTGAATTTGTTGCAGTAATTTGAGGTATTAATGGCAACATCTAAATTTGAAAGACGATTTACAAATGCTGCAGGTGAACCATTATTAGGCGCAACGATTGAATTAATACCACAGGCAAATACTTATCCAGAGGGGAAGATAACACTTAACGAACACCCGACAAGAAAAGGCTGGTATTATAAAGATGGAGTGCCTTTAGGTGAATACAAAATTTACATAAATGGTTCACTTTATACACAAAATATTTTCCATGCTGAAAATATACTTTATTATTTAGTCGGCAAGTTTGATGACCAATTAGTGTTTATTGGCGAAATAGCCCCAGTTAGAATTCAACTCCCCAAGACACCACCTGCAGTTAATAAACCGGGGAATATTTATTTTGACGAGGTAAGCCAAACAATAAAAATTGATATAGCGGGGAATGGGCAATATATTCCGATAGGAGGCGGGAGCAGTTCGGGAGTAGTTTTAATATCAGGCGATCAAACAATTGGGGGTATAAAAGTATTTTCAGGTATTGATATGCAGCCAATATCTGGAACAGGGTTAGCTTTGCCTCTTACACCACCTAATACTTATAGAGGACGCCGAACAGGAGCAATTTATTATGATGCACAAAATAATGTTTTAAAAATATCTAAGGATGGGACAGGAAATAATTTTCTTGTGCTTGGTTCAAGTGAGGGAGAAAATTTTGTAAGTCTTCATGGTCTTTCGGTTCATGACGGACAGATAAATGGAGTTGGAATATATCTTTATCATGATGCTTTAGTTTATGCTCTGCCGTTAAGGAATAATGTTAATAATTTTTTTGAAGAAGATGTGCCAGGGGCAGTATATGTAAGTGAAGAAGATAAATGTTTATATGTGAATTTTGGAAGAAGTCATTATGGAGAAGAAGGAACATATAATGATGAATATCATGCAATTTTGCCAATTGATAAAGTGCTTGAAGTAATTAAAGAAGACCCTCAAATATTAACAGGGGCTCCAGAACAGCAAAGAGAATTTCACGGCAGAATATCAGCAAGAGGCGGGGCAAGTATAGATTTAATTTCGGGACGACTTCAATTACCTGATGTCAATTCAATGGGTGATCCACAATATTATCAAAATGCAATATGGGCTGATAATACATATCAGAATGAAACTGGACAAAGAAAATTTCGATTGAAAGTCAGATTTGATGACGGGGGTTATTTAACAACAGAAACATTTATTTCTCTAAATGAAATAAAAGACTATATACAATGCGGCATTGCACAATTTAGCGGGACTTCAACACAATGCACTGTGCCTGTAAACGGCGGCAGTGTAAATGATATTTATTTTGTAACACCAAAAGGGACTTCATGGAATGTAAATGATATGTTAATAGTTTCTGCAGAAAATGGTCAATTTACTGTTACACGTAATGCTGGAGGTACTAATAATTTGCAATTTTATTGGATTAGAAGAAAATATGGGACTTTTTAATAAGAATTAGGAATTAGGAATTAAGAATTAGGAATTAAGAATTAGGAATTTTGGAATGAAAATATTTAAAGATATAATAAACAAACACTGGGAATTAATTATTATAATCATAATGATAATATTCAATGTGGGCTATACAATTTCAAAAATTGAAGATAAGCCTTCGAGGATGGAAGTGAAAGAGGAAATAAAAATTGCACTTGAAGAGCAAAAGAAAGAATTAAAAGAAATGTATATAAGAATAGACCAGGTGCCCGGGCTGAAAGAAAAAATGGAAAGTCTTGAAAATAAAATAGATGATTTTATGAAAAGACTTGATAAAATGGAAAATAAATTAATTTATAAAATAAATTAAAGGAGCAAAAATGGCTTGGGAATTCATTTCTCTTTGGCAGAAGATTAAATATAAATTTAAGAATAATAATGCTGCAATTATAGCAATGATTATCGGTTTGGTGTTATTGATATTTTTAATACTGCCGACAGAAAAAGATTTAAATAAAAAAATTACTGATAAATATACAGAATTAGCGCAAACCTATGATGCAAATACAAATCAATATACTGATTTTCAAAAAGCACTTAAGTTAAGAAATGAAATAAATGATTTGCAAACAACTTCTAAGACAACAAGATTGATTATCACTGCTGTGACCTCACTTATTTTGATAAGTTTAACTGGACTACTTGGAACATTGCTTCAATATATATATACTGATTTGCCATTTACTAAAAAGAAATTCAGAGGATATGACGGGATTTATGATACAGAAGAATTGGGAAATTCAATGCCTGTTTTGGCTGCTGCATTATTAAGTGCAGCTATTGTAGTAACATCAGTTTATATAATAACATTTTTGAATTGAAGTATGGTAAAAAGGATAATCATAATAGGTTTATTAATAAT
>Ga0315298_1000571_pt1 | contig 71513 bp, 74 predicted proteins | sample WHS_1_MG_FD_203077 | JGI IMG/M metagenome (GOLD analysis project Ga0315298, IMG submission 203077) | Extremophilic microbial mat communities from Washburn Hot Springs, YNP, Wyoming, USA - WHS_1_MG | ecosystem: Environmental > Aquatic > Thermal springs > Hot (42-90C) | place: USA: Wyoming...
TGGAGATTCGAAACCTTTTGCTCGATCTGATTGCGGATGCGCTTGAAGCCGAGGTTCCTGAGGCCAAGGCCCGGATGATTCGTCTTGAGGCGAAGCAGGCGGCGATCGTTCCTGCTCCAGAGGTAGCTGTGTCAGCGGAGCTGTTATCCTCCCTGAGTTTTGTTCCCTTGTCCATCCTGGTCATTCCTGGATACAAGCCCATCGTCCTTTCCCAGGACCAGGAGATCGTTTCTTTTCTCGAAAGTGCCCTTGACCTGGCGACCTTGCTAGCGGAAAAAACCCCTTTCAGTTACAAGGGGTATAGAATTCTCCCGCGTTCAGTAACTGCCTACCAGCCAAACAGGTTTCTTTATGATTGTCTTGCCATAAAAATTAAAAACCCGAAAATACCATAAAACTTGACATCAGTTTTATGAAATGGTAAAGTTTTTAAAGGTGATGGAGTCCACCTAAAAGTGCCTTGAAGGGCTGATGACTCCTATCGAGGTTAAGAACTCCTTGGTAGGAGTTTTAAAAGGTGGATCAAAAGAAACTCCTACCAAGGAAACCTTGGAGGAGTTTTTTTATGGGGTTTGCCATCCAATATCCACTTTCCTCTTACCCAGAAAAACCATCAAACAGAAGTTCCAGAGATAATCGGGGAGTCTTCAATGGGTTACCAGATGAGGTTTTCCAGATTCAACTTTCTGATGGTGAAATCCATTATCTCTATTGGTTCATCCAGGGGAGCATAATGGTTCCAGACATTCGGCGAAGACTTCGGAGAGCCTGGGGCTTCTGTGAGCGACATGCCTGGGGTTATATTTTGGTGGAGGCAGCCTTCTATCGAGGCTTCATGCACGGGGCCTCTCTCCTTTATGAAGATCTTCTCTCTCCAGCCTTATCTGTCTTTAATATCAGAGGGCCGCTGAAAAATTGGCGCCTCGTGAGAAATCTAATCCCAAAAGGACCTTGCCCAATGTGCGAAATGGGATTTGGCCCGCATTCAAAAGGAATCGTTAGACCCGAACTGATCGAAAGGGGACGTGATGTTACTGAACTCGTTGCATTAGCCCAGAGAACAGAAACCTATTGGGTGAAGACAATATGTGGCCGATGTATCGGGAATGGATCAGATCACCGTTGTCGTCGCCATCTCATAGAGGATATATCAAATGGATCAATCAACCAACTTTCTAATCACAAAGCACTAATCGATTACATTTATTACCATATCCATTTATACCATCGCTCTTTCCGTCTTGAATTCCAAGGTTCCCAAACAGAAGAAGATATGGCGGCCTTAATCGGTGCTGTTGGATGGTGTAGTGGTTGGAAGACTTTTCTTTCGATTTATGGGAAAAAATGGCCTTTTAAGGTCAAATGAATCCAAAAACATTAATTCCGGGAAGTGAACCATAAAAATGGGTGACTATAAGTCCTCTGGCAAAGAACCTTATGTCTTTTGTGTAGAAAAACCAGGGGATCTCCTTGGTGTCCATGCAGATCTTATGGAAGAGGCGCTTTGTCCGGAAGAACCCTTGCTCTATCTTATTTATTCCCCTATTTGGCCAGGGAAGAAAGGGCCCTTTGGCCTGCGTGCGACCCCTGCATCTCATGCGGTTGCAGTGACAAAGTATCGATTTATCATTTCGGAAAATCAACACCAAGAGGGAGTTGCCCCTACCATTCAGTCTATCCCATTTGATGAGGTGTTTTATGTCCAATTAGGTCATGCTCTCAGTTTAGGTTGGTTTTCAATTCAATCTGTAGAAGAAAGGAAAACATTTTGTACCACCCTCTTTTTTACCACTACTGGTATCGCGCACTTCGAGAGGTTAATTCGTGAATATCGTAGACATACTGGAGCGAATTGCAGCCAACTTTTGAAAAAAATAGATTGGGGAGATGTTTGGCATCGGACACCTATGACACAGTTAGATAGATTGAAATCACTTGTCTTGAAAGAGGAGATTCCGTTCAACTTAATTCGTTCTTCAGAGCTTTGGTGTTTAGAAAAAAAACGTTGGGGGAAAACCCCTGTTTATCTTTCCACAAATGGTATTCTAATATCGACCAGTTTTGGATTCATCCATGCTACAGATGAACCATGTATCAGGCCAAAAGTATTTAGCTTTGGTGTCAATGTGTCTTGTATTGCATTCGATGCCCTGAAGTCAGCCCAACTACTTCAAAAAAGGACACATGGACAAGATCTACCCTTTTTACGGTTGGAACTCTCCCGCAGAAACCTCGTTGTCGATTTCGATATACCCTTTGACCAAAGCAATTTAAAGGAGGCTCGGGATCTCCTGGATTTTCTAAAAATTAAAATAAAAACCGATCAATCATGAAAATTAATTTTATTCCTCTATTCATTGGGCTGGTCCTAAGCCCTATTGCAGCGGCAATGGCCTTTCTTACCATTTATGAAGAATATTCACATCATTATCCAGATAAGAAAAAGCCATTAAAATTTGCTTTCGAGGCGGGAATAATTACTCTTATTATTTTTGGGATGCTCTCTTTATTGGCAAGTTTATTTATTTAAATCGGGTCCATTCAAAGGTTGATCATTTTTCTCAGAATCGCCTTCTTCCCAGAAGCAAGAAGTTATGGGCTTTGGTTTTAAAATCCTATTGGGTAGGAGCAGTTTAAATGAACGCAGAGAAGTTGGTTCATTTTGTTACCTCCATTTGAAGGTTAGATAAAGGGTATGCATTTTGTAGGTCGGGAAAAGGAGGTAGGGCAAATTAGAGAATCCCTCGAGGAGGGAAAGAATGTCATCCTCTCAGGGAAATATGGGATGGGTCGGACGAGCCTGGTCAAGCAAATCTCGGATGCAATGAAAGACCAATGGCGATTTGTTTTTGTGGACTTTTCTAAGACCCCCGGGAGTGTATGCCATCATCTATTGGTCGAGTTGTTTCCGATGCATTCGTTTGATCGTGAACATCTGAAATATAGACCCAGTCGATTTCGAATCGCTACCCTTGCCTTAGAAGATAAAAGGAAGCATGTGCTCGTCTTGGACAACATTTCGAAACTTTCCGTTCAGAAGCTTGATCTGATCCGATACCTAACCTGGGAAAAACGATTTCAATTCATTTCAATTGTAGAGAGTTTTTTGGTAAAAGATAGCCTCTTTCGATTAAGGGTCTGGATGAACCCCGCGACCCTTATGGTCCTCCACCGTCTCAGTGAATCGAGTGTGGTCCAATTTTTTCAACAGTTATCTGAAGGGCATCAGTTGGGCTGGACAGAAGGGAAGATCAAGAACTTAGCGAAGATGACAGGGGGATACCCACTCCGAATGAAAGAAATTGCGCTACGAGAACTTGAACGATACCGACAGTTGCAGGAGGCGAGCTATTAACATAAGGGCTTAGTGGCCCTCGGGTTGGGTGCTTTGCTAATAGGAATCTTAGGAGGGGGTCATCGGTTGTTCTGAAGTGGTCTCTATCTAAGCAGGGTTGTCCTCTCCTGCAACTTTCAACCTTGTCGCCTCGCACTTAGATGTTAAGGGACAGAACCTATCAATCTTTGGGGAACATAACCGACCCTCCAAGAGACAGTTTATATTTTGGCGAGGCATTAAAAAGTAACCAGTTTGATTGGAATATTCTGAAAAGATATCTTCACATTTAACCAAATTGTGAGTCAAAAAATTCTTAGGGTCTTTGGCCCCTACTCAAATGCTCCTGGAGTATAAAAATTTGATAGTCAGGTAGCTATCTGAAAGGACATGCAGGGACTCTTGTTCAGTTCTGAATTGGATATCTGACGGATATGACCTATTTTTTAAATAGAGACCTCTGAAAAAGTATATAATAATCAATTTATAATATGGGAGGGTGGGGTGAAAAAGCCTTCGGGCAGATACCGATAAAGGTTAAGCAAAAACATTTAATTCCCTGAAAAGGCTTAATTTTCTGAAAGAAATTGTTAGCAAATTAAAATTATAAATGCCTGTATCCGAAGGGTTTTGAACCTTACCCCCCCATATAAAAGGGACTTTTTCAGAGCTCTCAAATACGATATTTGACATTAACCCTTTTAAAATGTTAAAAAATAAAAGGTGATGGAGTTCACCTGATAACCGCCCTCAGGGCTGATAACTCCTAAAGGGAAAACCTGAAGGAGTTTTTTTATGAATTCAGCACTAAAAGATGTTTCCCCCCATTCGTTGACCAAACCTTACCAATCTCTTTTACCTCGAATTCGAGATATCTGTGATCAGTTTCATATCGTCTCCCTGAACCGTCCGATAGAGGCCTGCAATAATCTTCTCAGTCAAGATCAATTGATTGATGTTGCTATCCTGGGACAATTTAAAGCAGGGAAGACTTCTTTTCTTAATAGTTTGATTGGAAAGCCCATCCTTCCAGTAGGAGTGACTCCGGTGACCACTACGATCACCCGAATTCAGTATGGAACAGAAGAGAGGGCCATCATCCGATATTTCGATGGTCGAGAAAGTGAAGAGGATATCGCCTTGGTTGGAGAATTTACTTCAGAGACTAAAAACCCTGCCAATCAGAAGAATGTTGAGGTGGTGGATATAGAACTGCCCTCCTTAAAACAATATGCCGGACTGAGGTTTGTGGATACTCCAGGTCTGGGGAGTATCTATAAATACCACATGGAAACCTCCGAGAACTGGCTTCCAGAGGTTGGAACGGCTTTATTAGCCATCAGTTCGGATCGCCCCCTTGCAGAGAATGACCTTCAGCTTATCCGAGAATTGAGGAGATATACGCCGAAGATTGTTATTCTCCTTACCAAGGTCGATCTTTTATCTCTAGAGCAACAGAAGGAAGTCGTCCATTTTTTCCGGAGAGCCCTCCAAAGGGAGTTCCGCGAGGAATTTCCCATTTATCTCTACTCGACTCGACTAAATACTGAAGGATGGAAACAGAAGGTTGAAGATGAAGTCCTTCATCCTCTTTCTATAAACTGGGAAGAAGAATTTGAGAGTATCCTCCAGCATAAGATTCAATTTCTCATTAAGGCTTGCCTGGGCTACCTTGAGATTGCTCTGAAGACCTCCCTTCAAGCAGATCACGATCGGGAACAACTTAGAAGGCAAATTCTGGACGAAAAGGTAAACTATGAATTGATCCGCCAGGAAATCAATCTCATCACTCGTGAAAATACTGAACAAACCCGAGCACTGATTCAGAATTACCTGGAGAAATTTCACCAAACTCCACTCAAAAAGAAGTTGATAGGGAGGTTGCTTAAGGAGATGCCTGCCTGGAAGGGGAATCTCTCTAAGCTTACTGACCAGTATGAGAATTGGCTCAAGGAAACCTTAGCGGAAGAGATTGGTCATATCTCGAGGACTGACCATAAACATTTTTTTGGGACTCTTAAAAAGGCTCATGCCAGTCTCTCAAGGTCACTGGAGAATTTCCGGGCCCTTTTAAACCAGAACATCGAGAGAGTACTGGGCATCCGTCTTGCAGAGGCGGAATGGAAAATCGAGGTCATGGAACCCCAACAGCCTGATATTCGGATAAGTAGAACGTTTGATTTTCATCTCACTCTGTTCTGGTTTCTAATCCCCATGGTTATTTTTCGTCCTTTTTTTGAAAGGCATTATTTAAATCAACTTCCCAATATTGTTGAAGTGAATCTTTCACGTTTAGCAGCCCAATGGGAGGACCGGATTAATAAGGTTATTGGTGAAATGAAAAAGCAGGCCTTAAAATATGTTCAAGATGAGTTGGATACGATTGACTCCCTATTGTCCAGGGCCCATGGGCAGAGCGATCAAATTCGGAGGACGATGGACGAACTCAAAGGGCAATTAGCACAATTTAATGGTTGAACTGTTTAACAGGTTTAGGGCTCTTGATTTCCCTTCATAAAGGAATCTCTCAAGATTTCGTTTGTCGAATCTAAATAAATCCCATTCTTTTATTGACTTAGGAATTTTTTTGGACAATAATGAGGTTAATTATTTAAACGCTGGTGATGAAGTTTGCGTCTAACCGTTCCTTAGAAAAAAACTGATAACTTCTACTCAATTTCGGTAGAAATTTTTATTTCATACGAAGAGGTTGAATGATGAAAAAATGGGCAAGGGAAGATTTAAATCCTAATCCTCGAATCTTAATGGGGCCAGGGCCGAGCAATGTTCATTATCGGGTTTATCGGGCAATGGGGACTCCAGTGATTGGGTACCTCGATCCACAACTTCTCGCCTGTATGGATGACATTAGTCAGATGTTGAGGGATCTTTTCCAGACCCAAAACCCTCTTACCCTTGCCATCTCAGGAACTGGAAGTTCAGGCATGGAAGCCTCATTTGTTAATTTTGTTGAACCAGGGGATACTGTCGTGATCGGTGTCAGTGGCTTTTTTGCGGAGAGAATGGTAGAGGTTGCATCCCGATGCGGAGCCAGGGTCATAAGGGTGGAGGCGGATTGGGGGAGGATCGTTGAACCCGAAAAGGTGATAAAGTCCTTGAAGGAACATCCTGAAGCAAAGATATGTGCTTTGGTTCATGCTGAAACCTCGACGGGGGTCAGACAGCCTCTCGAAGAGATTGGGGCTTATTGTAAAAAGACAGATACGCTTCTTCTCATTGATGCAGTCACTTCTCTTGCAGGGGTTGAATTGAAAGTAGATGATTGGGGAGTAGATATCTGCTACAGTTGCACCCAAAAGGGCCTAAGCGTTCCTCCTGGACTTTCTCCCATTACAGTCAGTCCGAAAGGAGTGGACATCCTTCGATCAAGGAAGACAAAGATACAGAGTTTCTACCTCGATTTACTCCTCCTTGAAAAATATTGGGGAGAAGAGAGGGTTTACCATCATACCGCACCTGCCACCATGTTTTATGCCTTGAGGGAGGGGTTGAGGGTGGTTTTTGAAGAAGGGCTTGAGGCAAGGTTTCAGAGACATCAGACCTTAGGGGATCAACTGAAGATGGAGCTTGAAGCAATTGGCATTAAATTGTTTGCCCAGGAAGGATATCGCCTCTCTGTTTTAACCTCTGTCTATGTCCCTGAAGGGTTTGAAGATGCATGGGTCCGTAAAAGGCTTCTTGATGAGTATCACATCGAGATAGGGGGAGGGCTTGGACCACTCAGAGGTAAGATATGGAGAATCGGACTGATGGGCGAGACCTGTCGTCTTCAGAATATCAAATCGCTTATCGGGGCTTTAAGAGACATTTTAGGCAAATGAAAATTTGGTAATTAAATATAAAAAATTTGTCCATCCCTTATTTATATTCATTGGATTCCTATTGCTTCTTGATTCGAGCTGTTACAAAGATCGTGGAGTAATAGTATTAACCCCAAAAGCCAATGAAGTAGTGCAAGCAGAAATGGATTATGAAATCCTCTGGAAGGTAGAAGTACCAGGGCCTGAATTTGGGGCTTCAGTGATGATTGAATTTTCAAAGGATGGTGGGAAGTCATGGGAAAGGGTTGATGAGAATGTGCCGAACCTTGGTACTTATAGATGGAAGGTTCCGAAGGTAGATTCGACAAAGTGCAGAATCCGTCTCTCATCTAACGTTAAGCAAAAATATCGCGGAACTTCGGAGATTTTTACAGTGAAGGAGATCCATTAAAGGGATTTCTTGCCCCCTATATTTTTAGGGAAGCGAGCAATCGTTTTAATTCCACTTCAACTTCTGGTCCAGGCCGTTTCAGAGGAGGCCTTGGATTTCCACCAAAGTAGCCCACGAGGTCCATTGCCATCTTCAATCCCCCAATTCCATATTTAACAGTCACCGCTTTGGCCAAAGGGGTTAACCGATTCTGTAGAGCCCTTGCCTCTATGAACCTTTTCTGTTTAAAAAGGCCGTAGATCTTAACACATTCCTGAGGGGTGGCATTGGCAACGGCAAGAATTCCTCCAACTGCTCCCACACAGAGGGCAGGGTAAAAGACAGGGGCTGAACCAACGAAGACAGCAAACCCTTTCCGAGAAAGACGGATGATTTCACTCAATTGGTCAATATTCCCTGAACTATCTTTGATTCCAATAATATTGGGGTGCTCAGAAAGTTTCGCCACCACTTCGGCCTCTAAATTGATTCCAGTGAATTGGGGAACATTATAGATCAGGATTCCAATCTTAGAGGCATCTGCTGAAGCGATAAAGTGTTCGTAAAGAATCTGAGGTTTCATTGAGCCTTTGAAGTAAGATGGGGTAACCACCAGGGCACAATCTGCTCCCATATTGGCTGTCTGATTGGTAAATCGTATCGTCTCCTGAGTGGACTCCATTCCCGTTCCGACCATCATGATCTTGGTAGAGGGGATAGAGTCTCGGGATGCTTCGATTACCTTGACCCTTTCTTTCTCATTTAAATAGACCGCCTCCCCATTAGACCCAAGGACAAGATACCCGGAGAGACCTGTCTTATTCCATTTCTTAAAATTATTTTTGAGTTGGTCTAAAGCCAGTTTTCCATCTTGAAAAGGCGTTGTAATGGGTGGCATGACTCCAGCAAGTTTCATGGTCAAATTCCTTGTTTAACGTTTAGGGACCAAAGGATCTTAACTTCAATTGCTTTTTATAATTAACATAGGATAGAGTGAGGGTCAACTCATAAGAGGACTCTGAACAAGTCTGTAAAAAGATAGGCGAGGCAAAGTTCCAAACCTTTCTAATGCGGGCCCAAATAATTTTACTAATTTTTTGTAGGGTAAGCCTTGTGGCTTACCTTTTCACGGTAAGGGATAAACCCTTACCCTACAAGTAGTTACTATCGCTATCAACTCCCCTGCCTCATCGTTGATTAGACGATTAAAACCTTTTTTAGGGGTCTTAATAATTTTTCTTGACAATTTTTGCGAATCTTAATGTAATGTAACACGAGGCACGTCATTTCAGTTTAGGAGGAGGCCATTGATTGAGGATAAGATCAAAGACGCGACAAAAATTTTAAATCTTCTAAGGTCGATGTCTGATTATAAACCCCATTTTGAAATCATTGGGAATTATCGACTCATTGATGATGGCATCCAACCCGAAGCGACCATCATGCTCAGGGCAAATGGGAAAGAGATGCATGAAGCAGATACTGGGGTAGGGCCAGTCGATGCCCTTGCAAAAGTCTTGAAGAAGTCTCTCAAATCAATCTTCCCAGAGATCGATCAGGTTAAACTGATTGATTTCAGTTCCCGAATCTTTGACCCTGGTGCCGGAACTGCAGCGGGGGTGGAAGTTGAGATTCTGTTTAGCAACGGAAGGGAGGCCTGGAGAGTGAAGGCATTTTCAGAAAACATCTGCAAAGCATCCTTTATGGCTTTGGTGGATGGTTTTGAATATGGGATTTATATATCTAAAGAAAAAGGTGGAGGTTGAAAATGGTGGACCGGAAAAGATTAGAGGAAGTCATCTTGGAAAAATCTAAAGGGGGAAAACTTACCTGTGCGATCTGCTTCCAGATTGCTGATGAGTTTGGGATTCCAAAAAAGGAGTTGACGAAGATCCTTAATGAGATGAAGATCAAGATCAGCCAGTGTCAGTTGGGTTGTTTTGAATAATGGATTTGACATAAAAAACTATTTGAATATAATAAATTCATCAGGTTAAAGACAGTTATACAAAGGAGGTGGTAGGGCGTCGAGATGAGGAGAGGTGGTAGGAAGAAATAATTTGAGGTCGAATAGATTCTTTCATAACCACAAGGAGGTGAAGGTATGAACTCAATTTTTGTCGTGATTATTGGTTTTATTGTTGCTTTTATTGGTTATCGTGTTTATGCCAAGTACGTTGATACAAAGATAATGCAGGCAGACCCCAAAAAAGTCACTCCAGCCAAAATGTATATGGATGGAGTAGATTTTATGCCCACCAGCAGAAATATTCTATTTGGCTATCAATTTAAATCAATCGCAGGGGCGGCTCCTGTGATTGGCCCTATCATCGCCATTCAATGGGGATGGCTTCCTGCATTGATTTGGATTCTGGCAGGAACTTTTTTCATTGGTTGGGTCCAGGATTATTCCAGCGCCATGATTGCTATGAGAAAGGATGGTGCTTCTCTTGGAGGGTTAAGCCACAAATTAATTTCACCAAAAGCCAGAATTATTCTCCTTTCGTTTCTTTATTTTTATCTTCTGCTTATTGCCGGGGCCTTTGGGAATGTGGTGGTCAGCACAGCCATTGGCTTGAAAGGTTCTCCAATGGCCTGGCTTTTCATGACGGGTGCGGGTATCTTAGCTGGTCAGATGATCTATCGCTGGAAGAAAGATATTTTATTGACTACGGTGATTACTGTGATTATTACTCTTTTCGGGATATGGGTAGGATCTGTCGCACCCTCCAATAAAATAGTTGGAGACACCATTGCGAATAATCGACTTGTTTGGGCGATCGCTGCATTTGTATTTTGCTATTTTGCGGCGGTCTTACCCATTTGGAGGTTTGCTCTTCCCATTAATTATGTTGCTTCTTATGTAGTTCTATTAGGACTTTTCTTTGGGATCATTGGAGTTCTTATACTCCATCCCAATTTCACTCTTCCTGCCTATACGGGTTTCACTATAAAGATTGGCCCAATCTGGCCCATCATGTTTGTTACTATTGCATGTGGAGCTATTTCCGGCTGGCATAGTTTAGTTTCAACTTCAGGAACAGCTCGACAACTGGAATACGAAACCGATGCACGTCCAGTAGGCGGTGGGGTGATGTTCGTAGAAATGGCACTCGCGCTTTTTGCATTAATTACCGCTGGGACCATTTATGTTTCCTCAGCCGAATATGGAGCAGCAATTGCTAAGGGACCTGCAGGTGTTTTTGCGACAGGGGTAGGTAAATTTTTAGGGGCCGTTGGACTTCCTTTTGAAATTGGGAAATCCTATGGAAGCGTCATGATGATTTTCTTGGCTGTAACCATCCTTCAGTTGGTTATCCGATTTATGAGAATCGCCACCTCAGAATTATTGGGGGATATAAGTCCAGTCTTTAAAAACGCCCATGTTGGAACTGTTATTGCCAGCCTTCTTGGGGTTCTTTTAGTCTTTACAGGATGGTGGCAATATCTATGGGTGCTTTTCGGAGGGGCCAACCAGTTAATGGCATCGCTGGCGTTGATGTTAGTATCTGCCTATTTATTGTCAGAAGGGAGGTCTGCTGCATACGCCTTTTACCCGATGATCTTTATGTTTGTAACTACGATAGCTGCTCTGCTTTATACCTCTTATGGGCTCCTTTATAGAGTATTTACAGGTGCCATAAAAGGAGTAGAGGCTATCGCTGGAAATACACTCATGGGATTTGTGGGATTCTTTCTCGTGATTGCAGCCATTATACTGGCCGTGGAGGGAGTAAAAGCCTTCAACAGATATCGTGCTGTGAGAGCCGAGGTGGCGCATGCAAAAGCATGAAAGGCTCTAAAGACCTCATGGGTAAAAAAAGGAGGGGCTTGATTTACCCCATCACTTCTGTTAGAAAGAGAGTGGGAAGTCAAGTCCCTCAATATTTTTAAGGGAGAAAACTTATGGCAGAAGAGAAGAAAAAGAAGGGTGGATTTTTTAAAGCCGTTCAAGAAATCGTCTATGGATTGGCTGCCCACGACTCTGCTCGCTTTGCATTAAAGACACGAGCAAGCATGGAACACCTTTTTATCCTGATCACCATGGGAGATATGTTAGGGGTTCCAATCCTACCGCCTTACTATTCTTTACGATTACTCCCTTATGTAGTCCCTCAGATCTCTACCTGGAAAAGGAGGATGTTAAGGGAAAAGGACTTAACAGATGCACTGGCCTAAATAGGTTCTTTCGTTTATTTCGTTTATCTGGTTCATTCCGTTAAATAAAGATTTTAGGTTGCTAACCAAATAAACCAAATAGACTAAAAAGACCCGATAGACCCAAAGAGGGGGTGATTTCCATTTCATTAGCAGGAATATTTGAAAAATATCCAGATCGGCGTTACATCATGTTCGGTGGAAAAGGCGGATTGGGGAAGACAACTTTCTCTGCAGCCACAGCCTATTACCTGGCCAAAAAAGGGAAAAAGGTCTTAGTCTTTTCCGTAGACCCTCAGGCTTCGTTGACCGATATATTTGAAAGGGACATTTTTGGGAAAGGGCCAACTGAAATCATTCCAAACCTCTATGCTCAGGAGATCGATGCAGACCGCCGGGTAAAAGAGTATCAGCAGGAAATTCGGCAGAAGATCCTCGATATGTACGGATTAGATAAGATCCCAGATGAGATTGAGAGTTATATCGCTGCTGCGGCCGCAGAACCAGCCATGGAGGAGAGCGCTATTTTTGATGAGGTGGTCGATATTGTGGTCAAAGGTGGCTACGACTATTATATTTACGATCTGGTGCCATTGGGACACGCCCTCTACTATTTGAGTATGGCCTCGGTCTATGACGCTTGGATTGACAAGATCACGGGACTTCGAGAGCAGATGAGGGAGTATGACCAGGTTGCTGCCGTTATCCGTAGAGAAAAGGAACTGGATGAGGATGCGATTCTCAATGAACTTCTCTACATCAAAGACCGAATCAATAAATCATCCAGCATCCTAACGGATAAGAAAAAAACAGCCTTCTTTTTTGTGGTCACGGCTGAAGAGATGGTCATCAAAGATACGTTAAAGGCCGCAGAACTTTTTGCTAAGTTTGATGTTCCCCTAAGCGGTTATATTATCAATCGGGTTTTACCCTCGGATTTGAAAGGTCAAAAGATCCCCGAATACTTAAAAAATCGGCTGGAGATGCAGGAACATTACTTGAAGGTGATTGAGACCACTTTTGGGAAGGAGATCCTGGCCTCTGTTCCTGAAATGGAGAGGGATGTCACCGGTCTTCCCATGATTGAGAAGATGGCCAGAGCAATGTTTGGAAATTTTTAGCCCCTCTTTCACCTCAGGAGAGAGGGAGAGGAGATAACCCGTGAGCCAAATCACAATCAACATGATCAAATTTATGAAAGAACATCCAAAACTGAAATACATCTTCTTCGGAGGAAAAGGAGGGGTTGGAAAAACGGTGATGGCCGGGGCAGCTGCCCTCTGGGCCGCAAAGCAAGGGAAGAAGACCCTTCTTGCCTCCACCAATCCTGTTCATAGCCTCTCAAACCTATTAGAAAAAGATGTCTTCGGAAAGGCGGCTGTCGTTTGCGATGAAGAAAGGTGCTATGCGTTTGAGATAGACACAAGAGATACCATTGAACGATCTAAACGAGAGATTCGCGAAAAAATTAACTGGTTTTTGAAATTTGCAGACATTACTACAAAAGCAGAGGACTTTATAGAATCCGCCACCATGAACCCTGCTTTTGAGGAATCCGCTATGTTTGAGAATATGATGGATCTTATGTTTAAAGATGAATATGAATTTTATGTTTTCGATACTGCCCCCACTGCAAATGCCAGGCGACTCCTTGGAATGTCAAAAGTTTATTCCCTTTGGGTCGAGAAGATGCTCAAAAGCAGAGAAGAGGCAAAATCTTTAAGGCAACTGCTTTCCTTCTCCAAAAAGGAGGAGAAAGACCCTCTTTTAGATTATCTCTTGGGATTTAAAGAGAGGATGGGGCATGCTAAATCACTCCTGACAGATGAAACTCTCACGGCCTTCTTCTTTGTTACCCTACCTGAAAGCCTTCCCATTGCAGTCATCACACGTTTCATTAATTGGTTCCACGAATTTGGTATTCCCGTAGGGGGTGTGATTGTCAATGGAGTGATTCAAAAAGACCAAGTAGGGAAGGACGCCCCTGAGTTTGTCCTTAATCGAATCCAGATGCAGGACGAACATATGGAGGAGATCTGGAGGATATTTGGGGATAGGGTGAGGGCAATCGTTCCTCTTTTTGAAACAGAAGTAAAAGGGGCAAAAATGCTAAATAGGACGATTGATTACCTCTTCGCCCAGTAACCTTACTTCCAATTTTATTAATAACTCCTTTAGAAGAAAAGATTCATTTTTGTTCAACTATATGACATTTTTTGTTCATATTTTGAAATATTTTTATATTTATACTTTGGGTTAATAACACCAAGGATATTTTAATTATTTGAAATTAAAGATGAATTTTTTAGAGAACAACTGGTATAGAAATTGTATGAATAACTTATTGTTTTTACTTTAATTTTTAAGAAAGTTAAACGGATGTTGGCTTTATTTCAATTACTGCTTGCTGTTTTTGCTATCTATAGTGCTCTTAAATTTGAGGAAGAGTGGAGACTTATCATTCCTCTAATCTGTTTGGTTTTGATGCTGATTGTTGGTCGAGTCGAAAAAAGGACCTCAGAAAAAAAGACTGCTCGTAAAACTTTTTTACAGACAGAGATTGACAAGATCTGGAAAAAAGAAGCTACCACCATTAAAGAACAAGACTTTTTTACCATCGAATCTCTTGTATGGCCAAAAAGTGAATTGCTTCTTGTTGATGCAGTCCATTTTATCTTCAAGGACTTAGGATTTAAGATTTCAGCCGGTGTTGATTACCATTCAGTAGATCGAATCGTTAAGATCCCTAACACAACTAAAGCATTTGGTTTAATAATTATGATGAGTGAAAGGGAGGCTGATAAGAAGCATCCCAAGATTGTTAAGGCCCTTCAGTTTGAAAAGGAGAAAAGGCAAGGGGAGAAAACGCTCATTATTGCCAGCACCCATATCCATCTTCCACTTTCTGAGAGAAGTGGGCTTACCCATATCTCAAAAGACCTATCAGACCTCCTGGTCCTCTACAATATAGGGTTTATCACCGCTCATCATCTTTTCGACCTTTGGCAAAGGGCCAAGGGAGGAGAGATCGACATATTCGGATTTTTTGAAAAGTTTCATTCTCACCGAGAAGGGCCTCTTTTTTCGAAAGGAGTTGCAAACTCTTCGCCTACCTTTAACGCCTCCAGCAGATAAAGTCACCTGTTCGGTTTTTCAATTAATCGGGCATCTTTTTCTTTTTCACGTGTTCCATTATAATTAAAGAGATGAGAGTTAGAGAGGTCTTTGCCAAAACTGCCCTTACCAAGACCGCCATCCCCGGTTTTGATTATTGCCTCAATCCCTTTGTGGGGTGTGGTCATGGTTGTCGATACTGTTATGCCAGTTTTATGAAACGATTTACAGGCCATAAAGAACCTTGGGGAGAGTTTGTCGATGTAAAGATAAATGCACCTTATCTTTTAAGGAAACAGCTAAGGGGGGCCAAACGAGGGGTCGTCTCTTTGAGCACGGTAACAGATCCCTACCAACCGCTGGAGAAGACTTACCAACTCACCCGAAGATGTCTGGAGGCTCTTTTAGAATATCAATTTTCTGTCAATCTATTGACCAGGTCTCCTCTCTGTCTGAGGGATATAGATCTTTTTAAAAAGTTTAATAAGATTGAAATAGGGCTTTCGATTACCACCGATGATGAAAGAATGAGAAAGATATTCGAGCCCCACTCTCCCCCAATCCCTATTCGGATAAGAACCCTTGAGATCCTCGGTAAGGAAGGGGTAAGAACCTATGCATTTATTGGTCCGATGCTTCCCTTAGATCCCAAAAGGATAGTTTCCATGGTGGATGGATTGGTCAGTGAGGTTCTTATTGATCGGATGAATTATCGAAATAAGGTTAAGGCGATTTATAGAAAAGAGAAATTGGAACCCTATCTGGAGGAATCTTATTTCCATTCCACCGGAATTGAGTTAAAAGCCCTTTTTGAAGAAAAAGGGATATCGGTTACAATGTGTTTTTAGGGACGCATAAATGTCCACTGGGACAGGATTTGATCGACATTAAAGAGGAGGGAGTTAATGACTCTTGGAAGGTTTGGTTTAAGAAGAAGAGGGTATGATTTTCCTCCTTTTAGACCTCCCAGTGAAGCCAATAGTCTTTTGCTGAGGGTCACAAGGGGATGTCCCTGGAATAAATGTACCTTCTGCTCTATGTATAAAACGATTAAATTCGAAAGAAGAGAGATGGAGGAGGTGCTGGAGGATATCTCCATGGCAAAGGAACGTTACAGGGATAAAGTTCGAACCGTTTTTATCGGGGATTCTAACAGCCTCCTCCTCAAGGCAGAAGAGTGGGTTAAGATTCTAAATGCGTTATTCGCCTCCTTTCCTCAAATTGAAAGGGTGACCAGTTATGCCAGGGCAAAGACCATCGCCAAAAAACCGATGGAGGATTTACAAAAAATCTTTAACGCTGGGTTAACCAGGCTCCATGTCGGACTCGAAACAGGTGATCCAGATCTGCTTATAGAGATCAACAAAGGAGCCACTCCGGAGGAGATGGTCGAGGCTGGAAAGAAGGCGAAGCAAGTAGGGTTTGAATACTCGTTATATGTCTTATTGGGTATTGGCGGGGAAGAGAAATGGGAGCAACACGCAAAGGGAACCGCAGAAGTCCTCAATCAGATTGATCCGCATTTTATTCGAGTTCGAACCTTTATCCCACAACCCAATTCCCAGTTATACGAAGCGGTGAAGGAGGGGCGTTTTCAGCCCGCATCTCCGGAGACGATTTTAAAAGAGACCAAACTCCTGCTTCAAGAACTCGAGGTCACCTCCCAATTTTTGAGCGACCATATATCGAATCTTCTCCCTCTCCATGGGAAATTGCCAGAAGAGAAATTCAGGATGATTCAGATGATCGATCAGGCTTTGAAGGGGCTTGAAGAGGATTCCTCCTTAAGGGAAGAGATGGAATTGAGACGCCACCTTACCAACCTATAACTGGAATATTGGAAAGATGGAATGGCGGGACAATGGGCCTTAACCCCATTATTCCATTGTTCTGTTATTTGGAGCCACAGGTAGAGCAACTGGTGGCTGAGCAAGTCCCGCATGAGGAACTGGCTGTGCTCTTGAATTTGCCTCCGCTCGAAAAGGCAAAGGCAGACATCCTGCGTTGGATTTTTTTACTCTTACATTTAGGACAGAAAATTTTTTCAGAGGAATTAAAAACCAGTTTTTCGAAATCGTGCTCGCATTGATTACAGTGATATTCATAGATCGGCATAGCTGAACTCCTAATTAATTATAATATCTTTTAATCCGGTCGACAAGAGAATAGGCCCGATGGGAAGTCTTTGGATCTTTTTCATCCTCCATCTCACCCGTTATGTTTTGGCATACCTCCTCTATCTTTTTTAGATAATCTTTTTTCATTTTTGATTTGATGGGGAGAAGTTTTTCAAAACAGGAGAGGGCTTTTGGGTATAGATTGTTATAGTAAGCCTTCATTCCAAGGCAGAAGCAAAAGAGAAATAAGATGTCGGACTGCTGAGGGGCCATTTTTAATGCCTTTGAGAAATAGTGAGAGGCAAGATCGTAGTGTTCGCTTTTAAGATAACTTTGAGCGACGAAGAGGTAGGCATCTAAAAATCCTCTTTTAAACATTTGGTCGATGATGGCCCTTGCTTTTTTAGAACCATAAACCTTTTGGAAGAGAGGTTGATTTTCTAAAAGAAATCGAATTAAAAATATATTTTTGGAATTCTCTTTTAGGACATCTATCAATTGGGCCATACCATCTCTGAAAAGGGAGAGGATTTCCTCCATTCCTTCTGAAATCCCTTGTTCCGCTTTTGAGATAATCCTTTCAAATTGTTGAAGGTAGTTCCTTTCATACTCCGATTCTCCAGCCTTTCGTTTATACTGGAGGTATTTAGGCCGATAGACCTCTAACTGATAGAAGTTTTCCCTTATTTTCATTGCTTCGTGAAAGATCGAACCAATGGCTAAATCAAGAACCCATTCCTTCTTGCGAGAAGAGAGATTGCCAGAATATCTAAACATTTTATGACATTCTTCCTTCAAATTATAGAGGAGACTCTGACCCTTATCATCTACCCAGCTGGCAATATCTTGGAAACGGAGATGACCTTCTTTAAATTTTTTAAAGATTTCCTGAAACCTCAGTTCAGAAAGAAGAAATCCCCGAACGATTTCGAATATCATTCGATTTCGAGATTCCTCCATTTTTTTCTTCATCTCACACCCTCAACACCTTTAAACTATAACAGGTCAACCCTATTTTGTGAAGGGGAAAATGACCTATAGAAAATAAGTCTCAATGCTTCTCGTGTTGAACAAAGGGGGAAGAGGACAGAAGGGTTGAGGATGTTCTCTCAAATCATGTTGACGGATTTAGAGGAAAAAGTTATATAAATTTTTAATAGTTGAAAGGAGGGTCTTTCTATGGCGATCAGAGTAGGAATCAATGGATTTGGAAGGATTGGTCGAAATGTCCTTCGCGCAGGGATTCATAGAAAAGAGATAGAGTTTGTGGCTGTCAATGATCTGACCGATGCAAAGACATTGGCCCATCTCCTGAAGTATGATTCGGTCCACGGGAAGTTTGGAGCCCATGTTGAGGTAAAGAAAGATGCCATAGAGATTGATGGGAAGGAAGTGAAAGTTTTTGCACTAAAAGATCCAAGTCAGCTTCCTTGGAAGGATTTGAATGTGGATGTGGTCCTTGAGAGCACAGGAAGGTTTACGGATAGGGCAGGCGGGTCAAAGCATCTGGAGGCGGGTGCAAGGAAAGTAGTGATTTCTGCTCCCGCAAAGGATCCGGATGTATCGTTGGTGTTAGGGGTTAATGAAGAGGTTTATGACCCCTCCAAACATCATATTCTCTCCATGGGATCCTGCACGACCAACTGCTTAGCCCCTATTGCCAAAATCTTAGTCGATGAGTTCGGAGTGGAGTACGGTTTGATGACCACCATTCATGCGTATACCAACGACCAAGTGATTCTCGATTTTCCTCATAGAGACCTTCGCCGAGCGCGAGCAGCGGGGATGTCAATGATTCCAACAACCACGGGTGCAGCAGTAGCCCTTTCTCTGGCCATCCCGCAGTTAAAAGGGAGAATGGATGGAATGGCCATTCGGGTTCCAACTCCTAATGTATCCGTTGTTGACTTAGTGGCCTGGTTAAAAAGGGAGACGACCACGGAAGAGGTAAATCGGATTTTTAAATCCTATGCAAATGGCAAGATGAAGGGGATTTTAAGTTTCTCCGAGGAGGAATTGGTTTCCATTGACTTTAATGGGAATCCCCATTCCTCCATTGTCGATGGTCCCTCTACCAAAGTGATTGGTGGAAAGATGGTGAAGATCATTTCCTGGTATGATAATGAATGGGGGTTTTCCAATCGTATGGTGGAGTTGTTTCTCTACCTTTTTGGTAAGAAGTGATTTGTTCAAAGAATAAATAACCTTTCAACCCTTAAAGTTTGGTAGGAAGTAAGAGGGATGGCTATTCCTAAAGTGGATCAACTTCAGTTAAGTGGGAAACGGGTATTTATTCGCGTCGATTTTAACGTCCCTCTGAATGAGAAAAATGAGATCGCTGATGAGACCCGAATCGTCTCTTCGCTTCCAACCATTCGATATGTAATCGAGGCAGGAGGGAAGGTCATCCTTGCGTCTCATCTCGGAAGACCCAAAGGGAAGAGGGATCTGAACTATAGTTTGGCCCCAGTGGCAGAGGCCTTATCTCAGATGTTAGGTCAAAAGGTCATACTGGCAAGCGATTGCATCGGGGAGGAAGTTAAAAAACAGATCGAGATGATGGGAGAGAGGGATGTTATCCTTCTCGAAAATTTGCGATTCCACCCTGAGGAGGAGAAGAATGACGAAGCCTTTTCAAGGGAACTTGCCTCCCTTTGCGAGGTTTATGTCAATGATGCCTTTGGCACTGCTCATCGAGCCCATGCCTCTACAGAAGGAATGACACATTATGTAAAAGAGGTGGCGGCAGGTTTTTTAATGATAGAAGAGATCGAAAGTCTGGAGAGGGCCTTAGTGAAACCGGCTAAACCTTATGTAGCCATCCTGGGAGGGGCAAAGGTCTCGGACAAAATCGGTGTCATTCAAAATCTTTTAGAAAAAGTAGACACCCTCCTCATCGGAGGAGGAATGGCTTATACCTTTCTGAAGGCAAAGGGGATAGAGGTAGGAAAATCCCTGGTTGAGATGGATCAGATTGAGTTTTCCCTTAATCTAATCCATCAGGCGGAAGGAAAGGTGAAATTTCTCCTGCCCCTCGATCATGTCGCCGCAGAGAGGAAAGATGTCGAGGCGAGAAGAGAGGTGGTTGGGAACAAAAAGATTCCAACCGAATGGGTGTGCCTGGACATAGGTCCGGAAACCATCAAAGCCTTTTCCGAGGAGATCAAACAAGCCAAGACGATTGTCTGGAATGGCCCCATGGGTGTCTTTGAAATGGAACCTTTTCGCAAAGGTACTTTTGAAATTGCTAAAGCAGTGGCTGAGTCTCCTGGCTTCAGCATTGTAGGAGGAGGGGATACGATTTCAGCAGTGAATCAGGCAGGAGTGGCTGAAAAGATTAGCCATATCTCAACCGGAGGAGGAGCCTCCCTTGAATTCCTGGAAGGGAAAAAATTGCCAGGGATCGAGGCTTTAAAAAGGAAGGAATAAATGGGAAGGTTGCCATTTATCGCCGGGAACTGGAAGATGAATAAAACCGTGGGAGAAGCTCTGGAACTGGTCAGGGAATTGAAGGCATCACTCCAAAACCATAGGGAGGTCGAAGTAGCGGTTGCCCCTCCCTTTACAGCACTTTATCCTGTTAAAAAGGAACTTGAGGGTTCTTCCATTCAACTTGCTGCTCAAAATCTATTTTGGGAAGAAAGAGGGGCCTTTACTGGTGAGGTTTCACCTCTCATGCTAAGAGAGGTGGGATGTCAATATGTTATTATTGGTCATTCTGAGAGGCGCCAGTTTTTTGGGGAGACGGATGAGACAGTCAATCGAAAGATAAAATCGGCCTTATCCCATGACCTAAAAGTGATCTTCTGTATCGGAGAGACCCTAAAGGAGAGGGAGGAGGGACGAACCTTTTTAGTCGTGGAGGGTCAGATGGTGGGTGGACTCAAAGGGTTGGGAAAGGAGGAGATCAGGGGGCTGGTGATCGCTTACGAACCGGTTTGGGCCATTGGAACGGGAAAGACCGCTACTCCTCAACAGGCGGAAGAGGTCCATCGTTTTATTCGGGAGAAATTAGAAACCCTTTACTCCAAAGAGATCTCTCAAAAAATTCGGATTCAATATGGTGGGAGCGTCACTCCAGAAAACATTAAAGGTCTGATGAGTCAAGACAATATTGATGGAGCGCTTGTAGGTGGGGCAAGTCTTAAGGCGGAGAGCTTTTTGAGGATTGTCAGATTTAGAGAAATGTGATATAAATTTTTATTAAAAAAGAGGATAAGTGAATGGGCATTATCACTGTGATTCATATTTTTGTCTGTTTTGCTCTCATCTTAATTGTTCTCCTTCAAGCAGGCAAGGGGGCGGAGATGGGAGCTGCCTTTGGAGGGGCAAGCCAGACCATTTTTGGAAGTTCTGGGGCAATGGGGTTTCTATCAAAGTTGACCACAATTGCAGCAGTCATTTTTATGGTGACCTCACTTCTTTTGGCCTTCTCCTCAACCAAACGGGCTTCAACGGTGATGAAGGAGAAGCCAGCCCAAACAGCCCCTGCTGGCCCTATAGAAAAACCGGTTCAACCTCAGGCGTCTGTTCCTGAACCCAAAAAGTAAGAGAAGCAAAAGATGAGGGCATGGGTGACGAAGCCCAATTAATCAATTCAATGACTCATGAGATTCCAAGTAAGGGAAGATTGGAGGAGTGGAATAAGGATGCCGAAGTGGTGGAATTGGTAGACACGCCATCTTGAGGGGGTGGTGGGTAATCCCCGTGGGGGTTCAAATCCCCCCTTCGGCACCATTCAGATCAGACAGGGGAGAGGCGAGAAGGCCCCTCCTTTTGTTTTTTTTGATTCTAATAAAAGATACTCTGGGTAAGAATCTAAATATGACAAGCCCATTCAAAGTTTAAGGTCAGGAGTTTAAATGAGCAAATATTCCCTTGAAATATCGACTGCCATCGAAGCCATTCGTGTAGCCTCTCAACTCTGTCAGAGGATAAGGAACGAACTTACCGAAAACACATCCATTCAGAAAGGGGATCGGACTCCAGTGACCGTTGCTGACTATGGAGCCCAGGCGATTATTTGTAAAATGATCAGGGAGAGATTCCCTAAGGATTCAATTGTTGCAGAGGAGGATTCAAAAGAATTACGGAACCCGACTCATTCAAATATCCTTGAGCAAGTTACCCATTTTGTCAATCTATTTATCCCGAACTCCTCTCCCCAGGAGATCTGCTCATGGATCGATTTTAGTTCCAACTTGATCACTGATCGGTTCTGGACCTTAGACCCAATCGATGGGACAAAAGGATTTATGAGGGGAGATCAGTATGCGATTGCTCTGGCCCTCATCGAGAATGGGGTCATTCAATTGGGGTTCCTTGCTTGTCCAAACCTTTATGTCGTTAAAGACCAGCCCGATGGAGAAAGAGGATGTCTCTTTTTCTCCATTAGAGGAAAGGGAGCATTTCAGATGGATATGGATGGGGGAAGGAGAGAAGTTCTCTCGGTTTCCACAATTGAGGATCCAAAAGAAGCCTTACTGACAGAAAGTGTAGAGCCTGACCATGCCGACCATCTCACGCACCAAAGGGTTGCCCGATTATTAAATATACAGAAAACCCCTCTCAAGATCGATAGCCAGGCCAAATATGGGTTGGTTGCCCGAGGGGAGGCCACCTTCTACCTTAGGGTCCCTTCCCCTTCTGAGCCTGATTATAAAGAAAAGATCTGGGATCATGCCGCTGGGAGCATCATCGTGGAAGGGGCAGGGGGGAGGGTCACCGATATTACAGGTAACCCATTGGACTTTTCGTGTGGCATCAGGCTTGAGAAAAATCGGGGGATTTTGGTCAGCAACGGGATGATCCACGATCTCATTCTAAAAGTCCTGAAGATGTGATAAAATAATTCCAAAATAAAGGGAAAGGGGAGAGAGATTCAAATGGAGAAGACATTTTCTGACATTGTCCAATCTGAGATCCCCCCCAATTGTGTTTTAATTTCTGTGGGGCTTCCGGGAAGTTGGAAAAGTCCCGTCACCGAGACGATTGCAAGGATGAAGGGGTTTGAGATTCTCCGCTCCGATCTGATTCGCTTGGAAGTTCTTAAGGGGGAGGATGTTTTTGATAACCAAATAGCCTCTGACCCAGCACGGAGGATGAGGGTCTATGAAGAGATGTTCAAAAGGGCAGAGAATGGCCTTAAAAGCAATGAAAAAGGTCTCATCCTTGATGCAACCTTCTTTACACAAGAGTTGAGGGCACGAGCCGCTGGGATAGCGGAGAAGGCCCATCGCCCTTTTGTGATTGCCGAATGTATCTGCTCGGAAGATAAATCCATTGAAAGGATTCTCAAGCGAACCAAAGACAATTATGAATCCAATGCCTTGACCAAAGAGGCCTATTTGAATAATAAAGCCATTTTTCAGGCCATTGATATCGATGATTTAAAAAGGAGGTTTAAAACCCTACCCCTCATCTACCTCACGATCGATACCGAGCGGGATACCCCATCTGATTGGAAGATCATAAAGATTGAGAAAAGATAACGGTCGCCCCTCCTCCTTCTCTTCCCCTTGCGGAGGAGAATGGAAGAGAGGGGAAGAGGTTTCATGGATATCTTCTCCCTCAAAAAGGCGCTTTTCAATCCTATTCTTTACCCTGATCAACCCAAGGAAGTGAGGTTGATCGAGACCCATATCTCTCTAATCTTTCTTACAGGAAATTACGTTTATAAATTGAAGAAACCCGTGGATTTTGGTTTTCTGGACTTTACCACTCTTGAGAAAAGGAAATATTTTTGTGAACAGGAGGTAAGATTGAACCGTCGCCTCTCTCCTCAGATTTATCTTGGAGTGATTAAGGTCACCAGTGATGGAAGACAAATTTTTTTGGATGGGGAGGGGGAAATTGTGGACTATGCGGTTCAGATGAAGCAACTTTCCGAAGAGTTTTTAATGGATAAACTCCTTGAAAAGGGTCAGGTCAATTCGAGGATGATGGAAAGGATTTCAGAAAAATTGGCTCATTTTTATTCCATTGCAGAGACGAATGACTACATTAAAAGTTTTGCAAAACCCCAACGCATCAAGCAGGACACGGATGAAAACTTCGATCAGACGGAAAGATATGTGGGGATCACCATTTCAAAAAAGGTTTATGAAGCGATAAAGGAGAGGACCAACGATTTTTTTAAGAAACATGAGGAAATATTTTATCAGAGGATCGCTGAAGATTGGATCCGAGATTGCCATGGCGACTTGCGGCTGGAACATATCTGCTGGGGGGAGGAGATCTCCATCTTTGATTGCATTGAGTTTAATGAGAGGTTCAGGTATACGGATGTCGCAGCGGATATTGCCTTTTTAGCGATGGATCTCGATTATCATGAAAGAGGGGATCTCAATTCTCCTCTCATCCAGACCTATATGGAGAGATCGAGAGATCGGGGCCTATCCCAACTGCTCGATTTTTATAAATGCTATCGAGCCTATGTCAGGGGGAAGGTGGAAAGTTTTAGGCTCGATGACCCCAGTATTTCGGAAGAAGAGAAAAAGGGAGCCTTCCAAAGGGCCCGACGATATTTTAATCTCGCCCATCATTACGCTCAGTTTTTTTAGATTGAATCATTTCCAGAAACATCAGGATCTGTTTCTCGACCTGTGGAGGGGAGTATTCTCGGGAATCGGTATGGTCTGCTTCAATCATTAGTCCCTGTTTCCCCGTGAGCCGAGTGACTTCACGCATCATATCGTATTGCCCCAGCGAGTAAGGCTTACAGCTTCGATTGGAGTGCATGATGAAACCATGGGCTCTGTACTTTTCAATTAAGTTTGCCATCTTTTGGATCTTATAACTTAGGTTTCGGTTGAGGTGGATGGTCGTATAAGCCCGAGCCATTGCTTCCAGAGAGGGAGTAAGATAGGGTTCTTCCATAGCCCAGGCTGAGGTGTAGGTATCGGCGACAAGAACAGCCCCTTGGGATGCGAGTACTTTGGAGAGATTTCGGATATCGTACCAAATGGGAATGTTATCCCAGATTAGCCTCATCTCTTCTCGTGCGAAGGCGCCTGTTTTCGTCCTGACCCTTTCCTCCAATTCTTTTTTCAGTTTTTTATAATAACGGAGTGCCCAACGGGTTCCTCGGAGCGTCACGATGGGTGCCATGTGGATAAAGGCATCGAAGGCGGTAAGGGGGGCAGGGTGATGCTGCGAAAGGTCAAGAATTTCTCTCCAAAGAAGGATGGTTTCAGAAGAGCGGGATATCACTTTTTGAAACCTTTTCTCTGAGAAGGACCGTTTCACCTGATCTTCCAGAAAGGCGATATAGGCCTCCATCTGCTTCTTGACATATTGGAGAGTATGTTCCTGAAGATCATCGTGGATAAATGGGGTGTCGAAAAAGAAAAGGGGAACCCTAAAGTTTCGCGCTTGAATCTCATACCATTTGATCACGGTTCCACAGATATTGTTTCCGCAGACTAAAAAGTCAGGTTTCGGAAGTGGGCCGAGGGGTCCTTTACCAGTAAAGGAGGATCCAATATCTGTGAGGGCATAGGAGCAGAGATCATGGGAGTATCCCCTTTGTTCTGCGGCCTCGCAAAGGGAGACAGCCATTCGTGACGCCCCACACATGGCCCCGTAGTTTTCTGGATAGAAAGGAAGGATTCCCATGGCATACAGGGGTTCAACAGGACCACCACTGGTGATCCAAGCCACCTTTTTCCCAAACCAAGACGGATGCTTGACCATAAAATAGTAGGCCATCATCAACCGACGATAGGACGCAGTAGAGTTAATCTTGCGATAAGGATTCATTTCGAGTGGATTCTCTGACATCGTCATCTTTCCTAAACGTATTGAGTTTAGTGTTCAGACTTAGAGATTAACCTTTGAGACTCCGACCTACGACCTCATAACTCTGAACCACCTTCAGAGAAGGAAAGCATTTCTAAAAAGGCCTGTATCCTGATTTTTAATTGTCCTTGTGAAGGAATGGGGTCTTCCACCTCTAAGAGCAGGGTTGGAATGGCTTTTGATTCAAATGTTTTTTTCAAATCTGGAATGTCAAAAAAATGGTTTTCACAATATTTGTAAAGAAGAAAGATGACTCCCTTAGCCCTTGATTTTTGGACTTCTTCTAAAAGGGTTTCCATATGGGCATAAGCCCCTTTGAACTTGGTCGGGCACATAAACCTTTGAAAATATCGATGGGTAAGACCTTCCAATGGATCAGTATCTTCTTGGACCTTCAACCGTAAGAATCGGCTTCCGCTACAAAGATCATCCTGGACAATGAGAGCCCCAGCCTCTTCGATGAGAGAAAAGTAAGAGTCTGAATGAACCATGTTTCCCACGAGAAATATAGGAACCCGAGACTCGGTCTCCTCTGTGTTTTGGGACAAAACTTTTAGGATTTCGTCCAGAAGTTCAAGGTAGTGTTGACGATCCATGAGGTATCCTGCTCGAATCAATCTGGCAAAATCTGCCCCCGAGATTTCTTTAGGGTATGTTCGCCTGAGCATATAAAGCCTTTGAATTTTTTCCCTGATTTGATTAAATAGTCCAATGGAAGCCTTTAAGGATAGAGGGGTAATCTTTCCCACATTGGACTCCAAAAAGTTTTTAAATCGTTCCATCTCTGCCCTAAGGTATTCGACGGAAAGTTCAGAATCTAAATTGGAGGGCATCATCAAGTTGAACTGGAGTGGGATTCGTCTTTGAAGTGACCAGATATCTGCCAACCCCTGCATGGTGTCACAAGAGTGGCTGAAGACAATCCCTCTCAAAAGATTGAGTTCCCCCTGAAGGAGACTCTCAAGGGATGATTTCACGAAATAACAACAATTAAGTGGAAGGTGGGCATGCGCCTGGGATATCTTGATCGATGGGCCCATCAGCCGGAGGGGAAAAGCCCCTGCAGCGTGGATCATTTCTTCCGGTACGTAAGGACAGAAAAAACCAATAAGAGGATATCTCTTAGATAAGGAAGAGATCAATTCCTTGTAGCCAGATGAGGAGATGGCTGAAATTTCTTTAAGAATCGATGGAAGAGATGTCACCCCTATCCAACCTCTTTTGAGGGTTTTAATAAAAGGTCGCGGTTGGCCTTAAATTTAACTTACAAGGGTTTTGATTTCAATGGGAGGGACCCAATTGGATGATGAGTGATTGAAAAACAGAACAGAATTTGTTATGAATGAAAACGTCTTAAAAATTTTGGGGGATGAAATGAAGATTCGATTTTTAAAAGTGATTTGGTTCTCGCTCCTAATTTTTTTCCTCTTTTTCACGTTCCAAACCCATTCCATTTTTCCAAAGACCATTCGATCTACGAAAACGATCAAGGTTCCTTACAAGGCTAAAATCTCCAAAAAGGATGAATCCCTAAAAAAGACCCTGACCCAACAGAGTCCGACAGGAGGACTTTATTGCGACGCAAAGTCTGCGGTGTTAATGGATGCCTTAACGGGCCAGATCCTCTATGAACAGGACACTCATTTAAAGATACCTCCAGCAAGTTTTGCTAAGATTCTCACCCTCTATCTCATTTTTGATGCCATCCGGGCAGGGCAACTTAAAATGGATGAGATGGTGACAGTAAGCGAAAAGGCATGGAGGACTCAAGGCTCAAAGATGTTTATCAAAGTTGGGGACCGAGTCAAGGTAGAGGATTTGATCAAAGGGATTGCCATTGCCTCGGGGAATGACGCCTGTATTGCCTTAGCCGAACATCTTTCGGGTTCGGAAGAAGTCTTCGTATCAAAAATGAATGAAAAGGCGAGACTCTTGGGGCTTAAGGAGTCTCAATTTAAGAATTCTCACGGAATGCCTGATGAGGAACAATATACCACTGCCATGGATATGGCCCTGTTAGCCAAGCGATATATTGAAGATCATCCCGAGTCCCTTTCGTTCCATTCGCAAACGGAATTTGAATACAATGGAATCCGACAGGGCAATCGGAATACTCTTCTCCAGAAAAATATTGGAGTGGATGGATTGAAGACAGGCCACATTGAGGAATCAGGTTATCATTTGATAGCCACTGCAAAACGGGATGGGCAGAGAATGATTGCTGTGGTGATGGGTTGTGACAGGGTCAGAAAAAGGGCACCCGAAGCAGAAAAACTCTTGGAGTATGGGTTTAAAAATTTTTCCACCCTTGAGGTGGTCAAAAAAGGTGCAACGTTTGGCCCTGTGAAGGTGAAGCGAGGAAAGGTAAAAGAGATTTTTCTCACCGCGGAAGAGGATGGGAGGGTGACCGTTACCAAAGGAAAGGAGAGTTTCGTTTCAACCGTTCCGCAATTGCCCCCTTTTATCACCGCTCCAATTCAGAAAGGTCAGGCGTTAGGAAAAGTTCTGATTCAGAACGAAGGAAAGGGGGTAAAAGAGATCAATCTCCTTGCATTTTCGAATGTGGAGAAGAGTTTAATCCCTCCATGGCCTGTTCTTGTGGGAATCCTCTTGGGTCTTGCCATCGTTGTCTTCTTGGGGAGTTGGTGGTTTCGCCGGCCAAAGCCGAAGCCGATTCGATAGGACTGAGACTGAAAAGGAGTGAAGGGGCCTTCTATGAAGGCCTTTCGCCAATAACCTCTTGGAAGTAATCAAAGAGGGCGGGGTTGAAATGGAGCAATCTCTTTTGAAAGTGTTTATCTTGAATATTGATCGTCCAGGCCTCCCAATCCTCTCTTCGGGGATCCATCCCTAAGACCTGCATTTCCCAGAGGGTATGAATGGAATATCCGATGGGATCTTCCAGGCTTTCACTGAAATTGCCCACACAACACATCCGTTTTCCCTGGTAGCGTTGATAGGCCTTTTGATAAAAGGCCTCGGTGGTGATCGATCCTGGGCTAAGCACCGAAAGGTCTGTAAGGGGATGTCCTGGAAGATTTCCAACTTTTGAAACTTCAAAGATACATTGAGAAAAGACAGGGATCAGTTTGACCCCTTTCTTCTGACACTGCTGATAAATTCGTTGAATTCCTTCGAGGCTTCCACAGGCCGTCAGGACATAGACCTCTTTGGGAAGGTGATGCTCAAATCCCTTTCGCAGGAAGAAGGAGATTGTAGAACCTGAGGCAATCGTAGCATCTGGGATTAACCAGGTTTCTCCTCGATACTGGCCGATCAAGGGTTGATCCTGAACCTCCCAATCCGTCCCTTCTCGGTTGAGAACCCTCTGGAGTCTGATGAAACTCGTAGGCAAGAGGTGAAGGTCGAATGGTGGAGCAGATCCTATTGCATATTGAAGGTCAAAGGGATACCCTCCCCTCAAGATCAGGTATTGAGAGAGGTCTTTACGACTCCATTGTTCAAAGAACACTTCAACCACTGCTTTGGCAATATAGCGAATTAGGTTAAATTTCGGCCTCCCACTTAACCCCCTTCCGAGGAGAAATTGCTGTCCAACTTCGCTTTCGACCACATAGATCAGGGGAGGAATGGAAGGAATGTTTTTAAGGTTTCGCACTTCCCACACCTTAGAACTTCCAATCGCATTGGTTGCAAAAAAGTTTCCCACTTTTTCAAGAAAGATCCGTTCGGACATATACCTCTCCTCACTAGTTCAACTAACTTCTAATCACCCAATCCCAATTCTCCAATAACCACCCCCGCCCCAATGGTTCAAACGAAAAGGATATGTCTGGATCTGGAGGATTGGAATTGATTTGATGATGGTGATGGTTGGAGCTTGATGATTATTTGGGCATCACTCCACTGGGAAATCTCTCTGTATAAACCCTTTTTACCTCCGGCATCCTCTCCAAGAGCCCCACCTTAAACATATCCCTGGCTACATTCTCCCATTTCTTAGGTTGAATATATCCCAACCCATACCTCTTTGTATCTGCAGTAATCATCAAGGCCCTGACTGGATCCAACGCATCCATCTCATAGGCCAGATCAAAATTTTCACTGATCTTTTTTAAAATTTCAAACGCCTCACTGGGATGAACGATCGCCCATTGAAAACCTCTATACCTCCCTGTAACTAAAGTCTGGACCATCTCTGGATATTTTTTCATGATTTCCTCGGTAGAAAAGAGAACACTATCCATCCAATCGATCCCCAGGTCTTTATAGTCTATCGTGTAAAAAGTCTTTCTCAATCTTTTGACTTCCCGCTGGGCCCAAATCAACTCGCTATAGGTTCTGGCAGAAGCAATCGTCCAGGTTCCGGAGAGCCAGGGTTGGAGATCCTTCCCTTGGTTTTGTAAGGTGATTTGCTTTTCCCATCCCTTCCCGACTAAACATTTTACCCGGGCTTCATATCCAGGCCAGATTCCAAATTTCCCCTTGATGTCTTTGGATGATCTAATCGGTTTCCAACTGATGAGGCGAATAGGGCTGACTTGAAAATCCACACTGATGCCTACCACAGCTAACCCCTCTTTTTCTCGAGCACGAATAATATTTTCAGGAGACTCAATTCCAAAGGCGATCTGTCCAGCCTTGACTGATTCCACCACCTTTTGAATTGGAGTGGCCCCTTGCTCTCCCTGGACCTCCTTTACTTTCATCTTCCCATAAAACCCTTTTTCGACGGCCACCCAGCCCCCTGCTGACTCGATATGAATGGGCAAGGCCTCATAGACGATCACTTCTTTTTCTTGGCCCATGGCTGAAAGACTAAAACCAATCGACCCTATTAGGATAAGACAAAATAAAAACATCCTTATTTTAGTCCGTTGAAAAATCCCACGGCCTCCTTTGTGTGAAGCTCCAGTTCTTTGGTGGACTTAAGGTAGGGATGATAACTCTCCTTAAAGAATTCATTCAGATTCGTAAGGCCCCCCCTTCCAAATAGAGGGGTTCCTTTGATGGTTTTAAGGATGTTGTGTTCCGAATATACTCTTGGATGGGCCTTACCGACATTCCCTTTTTGAGGAGGGATTCGATCCCATTGACCACTGCCTCTGCACCTGAGAGGGTGGTGATGCATGGGATATTGTGAGCCACGGATTGACTCCGAATAGCCACTTCGTCCGCCTTGGGTTTCTTTCCGCTGGGGGTATTGATCACCAGATGAATCTCTCCATTTTTGATCTTGTCTACGATATCTGGCCTCCCTTCCCCTACCTTGAAGACGGTTTGAACCGGAATCCCATTATTGACCAAAACCTTTGCGGTCCCTCTCGTTGCCACGATCTCGAATCCCAGATCGATCAATTTCTTTGCGACAAAGACAATCGATCTTTTATCCTTGTTCATGACGCTCATGAAGACCCTCCCTTTTAAAGGGATATTGAGACCTGCACCAATCTGAGATTTGGCAAAGGCCAATCCAAAATCAGGATCTATTCCCATGACCTCACCGGTTGATTTCATCTCCGGACCAAGGACCGTATCGATTCCAAAGAAACGATTGAATGGAAAGACCGATTCCTTCACTGCAAAATGGCGGGTTTCTATCTCCCGGGTCAATCCAAGATCTTTGAGACTTATCCCAGTCATCACTTTGGCTGCTATTTTGGCCCATGGGATTCCCGTAGCCTTGCTGATGAAAGGAATGGTTCTGGAGGCCCTGGGATTGACTTCAAGGACGTAGATTACGTCGTTTTTGATGGCATATTGAATGTTCATCAACCCCACCACCTGAAGTTCTTTGGCCAAGGAATAGGTATTCTGTTTTAGCCCTTCAATGAGTTCATCGGTGAGAGAATAGGGAGGGGTGACCATCGCACTATCTCCCGAATGGATTCCTGCTGCCTCGATATGCTCCATGATACCGGCAATGATACAGAGATCTCCATCCGCCACTGCATCGACGTCAATCTCAATGGCATCCTCTAAAAATTTGTCGATTAAGATGGGGTGTTCAGGAGAGGCTTCAACTGCATGATGAATAAAACTTTTTAAAGACGCTTCATCGTAGATGATCTCCATCGCCCTCCCACCCAACACATAGGAGGGTCTCACGACCACCGGATAGCCAATTTCACTGGCAATCATTCTTGCTTCATCAAACGAAGTGGCCGTGTCGTTAGGAGGCTGGATAAGACCTAATTTTTTCAGAAGCGTTTTGAAGCGTTCCCGGTCCTCAGCCCGATCAATATTGTCTGGGGTCGTTCCAATAATCTTTGCCCCTGCCTTCTTCAAGGGGACGGCTAAATTAAGGGGGGTCTGGCCCCCAAACTGGACAATCACCCCATCAGGTTTTTCAACTTGAATAATGTGAAGGACATCTTCAAGGGTGAGGGGTTCAAAATAGAGTTTGTCCGAGGTGTCGTAATCCGTGGAGACGGTTTCAGGATTGGAGTTCACCATGATCGTTTCATAGCCTAATTCCTTGAGGGCAAAGGCGGCATGGACACAACAATAGTCAAACTCAATTCCCTGTCCAATGCGATTGGGACCTCCCCCCAAGATCATGATCTTCTTCTTTGAAGAAGGTATCGATTCGCTTTCCGTCTCATAGGTTGAATAGTAATAAGGAGTGTAGGCTTCAAATTCAGCCCCGCAGGTATCCACCAACTTATAGGTGGGGAGGATCCCCTTCTCATTTCTTAAAGCATGAATGGTCGATTCATCAAAGCCCAAAAGATATCCCAATTGATAATCGGAGAAGCCATATTCCTTGGCCTTCCTAAGGAGGGAGTCTGGAATATGGAGGTGTTCCGGGGTAAACGTGCCCCTCCAAAGTTCTAACTCTCTGACCTTCGGTCCATAAGAGCGGATCTCTTTTTCAAGGTCAACAATCTCCTGAATGTTTTTTAGAAACCAAGGATCGATCCTTGTCAGTTCATAAATTTCACCGATATCCATCCCAACCATAAAGGCATATCGGATATAAAAGATCCTTTCTGCATTGGGGGTTGAGAGATTTTTCTTGATCTGATCAATGAGATTGGATTGTGCGGTTGAATCGAGGGGCTCAAGAGGATAGGAGATGATATCCTTTCCATCCGCTCCCAGACCGAATCTCCCATTCTCCAGTGAGCGGAGTCCCTTTTGGAGGGCTTCTTTGAAGGTTCGACCAATGGCCATAGTCTCCCCCACTGACTTCATGGAAACGGTCAGAGTGGGGTCTGCTTCGGGAAACTTTTCAAACGTAAACCTTGGGATCTTTACGACGCAATAATCGATTGTGGGCTCAAAAGAGGCAGGTGTCTTTTTGGTGATATCATTTGGGATCTCATCCAGGGTATAACCCACCGCAAGTTTTGCCGCAATCTTGGCGATGGGGAATCCTGTAGCCTTTGACGCAAGGGCAGAAGAACGAGAGACCCTTGGATTCATCTCAATAATGACCATTCGACCATCTTCGGGCCTAACGGCGAATTGAATATTCGACCCGCCCGTTTCCACCCCAATCTCCCGAATCGCCCGGATCGCTGCATCTCTCATCCTCTGGTACTCTTTATCAGTTAAGGTCTGGGCAGGGGCCACCGTGATGCTGTCCCCGGTGTGAATGCCCATGGGATCAAGATTTTCGATGGAGCAGATGATTACCACATTATCCTTGAGGTCTCTCATCACCTCCAGTTCAAACTCCTTCCAGCCAATCACAGACTCCTCAATTAAGATTTCATTGACCATGCTCCATTCAAGACCCCGGGCGGCTATCTCTTCAAACTCTTTAATGTTATAGGCTACTCCTCCTCCTGTGCCCCCTAAGGTGAAACTGGGTCTAACAATTAAGGGGAACCCAATCTCCTTTGCAATCTCCATGGCCTCATTGAGGGAATAGGCCAATCCACTCTTAGGAAGGTCAAGCCCAATCCTCTTCATCGACTCTTTAAAAAGATTTCTATCCTCCCCCTTCTTAATGGCTTCGTATTTGGCCCCAATCATCTGAACCCCATATTTCTCTAACACTCCGCTCTCATAGAGGCTCACCGATACATTAAGGCCTGTCTGTCCTCCTAAGGTAGGGAGGAGGGCATCGGGTCTTTCCCTCTCGATGATTTTTTCACAGACCTCTGGCGTAATCGGTTCGATGTAAGTACACTCTGCCATTTCAGGATCGGTCATGATTGTGGCAGGGTTGGAGTTCACAAGAACCACTTCGAACCCCTCTTCCCTTAGGGCCTTGCAGGCCTGGGTTCCAGAATAGTCAAATTCGCAGGCCTGGCTAATGACGATAGGGCCCGATCCAATGATCATGATCTTTTTGATATCCGTCCGTTTGGGCATGACACCGATCCTTCATCAGGATTACGTTTAGCATCGATACGGGTTTCGACCATCCTCGAACATTAGTTCCCTTCTCGATATCCTTCCATCATCTTCACAAACTCTCCAAAGAGATACTGGGTATCATGAGGCCCAGGCGAGGCCTCGGGATGATATTGAACAGAAAAGATTGGAAGCTCTCTATGTCTCATGGCTTCCAAGGTCTGATCATTGAGGTTGATCTGGGTTAATTCCACTTCTTCTTGAGAAAGAGACTGGATGTCCACACAGAACCCATGATTCTGGGAGGTGATGAAGACCTTCCCTGTCGCAAGGTCTTTTACAGGTTGATTGGCCCCTCGGTGCCCGAATTTTAATTTAAATGTCCTTCCCCCCAGGGCTAATCCTAAGAGTTGGTGTCCAAGGCAGATGCCAAAGATGGGTTTTTTACCTAAGAGTTTGCGGATGGTTTCAATCGCATAAGGAACACCCTCAGGGTCTCCGGGTCCGTTTGAAAGAAGTATTCCGTCCGGGTGATAGGAAAAAATCGTCTCCACCGAAGCGGAGGCAGGCAAGACCACTACCTCACAGTTCCACTCTCGAAGGGAGCGAAGAATGTTGAACTTTACACCAAAGTCCATCACCACCACTCTCAATCGAGGGTGACAAGAAGAAGGAAGAGGGTGAGTTAAAAATTGAGCCTCATTCGTTCCAGTCCATTGGTAGGGCTTATCACAGGTCACCTCTTTGACCAGATCGCGGCCAATGAGGCCTGGAGAGGCCTTGGCCTTTTCAACCAGTCGGTCTGGATCCAAATCCTGGGTGGAGAGGATGGCCTTCATTGCCCCTCTCATCCGAATATGTTTTGTGATCGCACGAGTATCTATCCCCTCGACCCCCATGATCCGATGTTCGAAGAGATAATCCGAAAGGGACCGATCAGCACGCCAGTTACTGAAGAGGGAACTATTCTCTTTGATAATAAATCCCTCTACTTTGGGATCCTGGGATTCAATATCCGACTCATTGATCCCATAATTTCCGATAAGAGGATAAGTCATAATGACAATTTGGCCTTTATAGGAAGGGTCGGTCAGGATTTCCTGATAGCCTGTCATGCTTGTATTGAAGACGAGTTCACCTGTTTTTTCTCCTGGATATCCAAATGATCTTCCTTCGAAGACGGTTCCATCCTCCAAGGCCAGTAGGGCTTTCTGGTTTGTTTTCATAGGATCCAAACTTCTCACTTTAACCCCTCCATACCTCCCCTTAAATGAAGAAGAGGAAAGGGGGAACTATATCGGTCGCCTCATAAAAAAAGACCCCCGATCCCGACTTAACAGGATCGAGGGTCTTGGGGTTGGTTTCCCTTGTTTGACCATGACTATTTCTTTTACCTTTAAATTTTTTTTTATCACATCCTTAATAGTTTGTCAATAATATAAATCCCATCCGATTTAAATCGAAATTACGGAATGGACTTTTCCATCCAATGTCCAAATTTTTAGGCATGGACATAAATTTTTGTCTTGGTGGGCCTGGCCATTATTTTTTCTATCTTTGCCTGGATCTTTTTTCTTTCAGGATGTTTCTCCCAGGCTTTCCAATCATCCAGGCTCTGCCAGGTGGTGATCACGATGTAATTTTGTGGATCATCAAGTGCTCGAAGTGTCTCCCCAGAGATATATCCCTTCGATGGGATGGCTTTGGTTCTTAATTCCCTGAGCAGTTTTGAAAAATCAGATTCCTTTCCCTTTTTCACTTTCCGGTCTATGATGATTCTGACAGTCATAGGCATTCTCCTCCCCCTTTTTTTAAAAAATCTTATCAACTCTTTTAGTGAATTTCAAGTAAAAAAATCTAATCCGAGATTTTTTGGCAGAGCCTCTTGATGAAATCGAGGTAGTGATGAAGAAGAAAGTATTCCTCCATAAGGGTCGGGGAGGGAGAATCTTTGCACATCTCTTCCTGTGAGATACGATTCAAACATTCAATGGCGTTTTCGGTTAGATTTAAGACCAAACCTTTGAATCGAACAATGGGGTCTATCTTTGGAGTAACCTCTTTATCCTCTTTCTTAAGGGGTTTAACGAGTTTTAAGAACCCGTTCTCTTCCATCAATCATTCCCCCTTTTTTACAGAGCCTCTCAATAGGCATAGATTTTTCCATAAGGTCTTAGATGGGTGGGTAAAAGTTTTATGAACCGGGTCTTAATAATTTCATCTAAGGATAGATTGAAGTCGTCGCAATACTCTTCAAGATAGAACCTCAATCTTCTTTCGTCTTTTTCATCAATGGGATGAATGGATACCTCTTTTCCAAGCTGGAAGGGGTCCACGTCGCCACGAATATAGATGACTCCCCCATGCATTCCTGTTCCTATATACTTTCCAGCAATGGATGTTTCTTCTCTTTCTAATCCGAGGAGGATGATTATGCCTCCTGCCTGATATTCTCCAAGAAAATCTCTTACCGTACCTCCAATGATGATGATGGGGATTTGATTTTTAAAGGCCTTCATATGGATACCGATCCGGTATCCAGCATGACCACGGATGAAGAGTTTTCCTCCCCTCATCCCATATCCAAGGACATCTCCACCATGTCCATTTACAATGACCTTTCCTGAATTCATTGTGTTTGCGACTGCGTCCTGAGCATTTGAATTGACCAAAATAGTTGGACCATCCATAAAAGAGGCAAGATCATTGCCTGGGACTCCATCTATGAAAATCTTTATATCTCCCCGAATTCCACAACCGATATAACGTTGGCCATTAACATTACGAAGAAATATTTCCCTTGCCCCTTTCTTAAGGGCTTGATGGATTTGTTCGTTCAGTTCACGATAACTTAGATTTTTTGAATCAATCTCTATCCTTCTCATATCCCTTTAAAAAGTCTCTCCTTTCGCAATTCCTTTGGTAAAGATATGAAACCCAATGAGTCATTTCGTAACTCCTTTTTAAATCCCTTTACCTTTATGGCGTCTTTTAATAATCCTGTGACGATCCCTGCCCGATCAATGTTCCCGACAAACAATGCACCCACGATGAGATTATCCTTCAAGATAATTTTCCTATAGATATTAGAACCCCGATCATATCTTTTAATCACCTCATAAGCATCTTGAGTAGGAGGCTTTATCATGCCTATGGAGATGGTAGGTATGTTGGCGACCTCAACGGAATTCATCATAAATCCCCCTTCATATCGATAGTTATCATTCCCCACCATCTGATTTCCAGCTACCTTTCCCTGATAGTAGGCATTGGGCCAAATGGGGATTGTTCGATAATTTTTAAGAATTTTATCATAGGCCTCGGTCACATCCCCTGCCGCATAGACATCGTTAATGTTTGTCTCCATTCGTTCATTAACTACGATTCCCTTCTCGATATGAAGGCTACTTTCACGGAAGGGTTCTATATTGGGAACAACGCCAATAGCGACTATAACTAATTGAACATCGAGCCTTTTCCCATCCGCAAGGCGTATCGATTTAACATTACCATTTCCGATTATCTCCTTCACCGTATTGGATGTGAGGACTTTTATCCCTTCTTTCCTCAATGCCGTCTCAAGAATGGAGGATGCGGTTTCGTCCATAGTTAGGCTTAAAATATGTTCCGTAAGTTCAACGATGGTGACATCGATATTCCTTTTCTTCAATGCCTCAGCCACTTTAATCCCGATAAGTCCTCCTCCAATAACCAAAGCCCTCTTAACCTCTCTCAGGGATGAGGATATCCTTCTTACATCATCCAATTTAGTAAAGGTATAAACTCCCGATTTACCGATTCCGTCAATATTGGGTATAAATGGCCTTCCTCCGCTGGCAATCAGGAGTCGATCATATGGAATTTCTTCATTATCTTCTAATTGAACGATTTTTTGATCAAAAATAACCTTTTTAACCATTCTCCCTAAAAGGGGTTTAATGTCATTTTTCTCATAGAAATTCCTTGGACGATAATAGATTTGATCAGGCTTTATTTCGCCTGATAAGAGGTAGGAAATTAGAGGTCTTGAGTATACTGGAATAGATTCATCAGAGATGATTGTAATAGGTGAAGACCGATCTACCTTACGGATGGCCTCGATCGCTCCAATTGCTCCTGCTGAATTTCCAATCATTACGATTTCCATCTCTCTCTTAACCCTCTTTTAAAATCAATGCCTGGTTAGGGCATTTTTCCACACAGATAGGTAATCCTCTCCCGATGCAGAGGTCACATTTGGATGCGACCTTCTTACCATTTATATCCCTTTTTATAGCCCCATATGGACATACCATTATACACATCCAGCATCCGACGCATTTATCCCTATTATGGAGAATAGCTCCTGTTCTTTCATCCCTATGCAATGCCCCACTCATACAGGCCTCAAGGCAAGGTGGTTCTCCACAATGACGGCACTGGAGACCGAATGAGAGGTATCCCTTCTCTTCCACAATGATTCGGGGAAGGGGGCGGGGATTCTCTTTTTTGAAGGCCTTAATGATATCCTTAGAATTTGAATGCTCTACGAGGCAATAGATTTCGCAAAGCCTGCATCCTATACAAAATTCTTCTTTGATAAAAATACGTTTCATTTTTCACCAAAAATTCTGATCCCATTCTATCGCCCTGCAGGAAGGACTCCGAGAATCTCGAGTTCAGTATCCGTGAGTCCGACCCCCCGCAGGGCTAAGCGGTTCCCCCTGAGGGACTCAATTGCATTGATTCCCATTCCTCCGAGCATCTCTTTAATTTCATGGCTCCATGCATGGATCAGGTTGATGAGTCGTTCTGAGGCAATTTCTGGGTTTAGTCTTTTACTCAGATAAGGATCCTGGGTGGCAATACCCCAGTTACATTTTCCGGTGTAACATTTTTGGCACATATGACATCCCATTGCGATGAGGGCCGATGTTCCGATATAGACAGCATCTGCGCCAAGGGCAATGGCTTTAAAAATATCTGCACTATTTCTAAACCCACCTGCTACTACAATTGAGGCTTGATGCCGAATCCCTTCATCCCTCAATCTCTGATCCACAGAGGCAAGAGCAAATTCGATTGGAATTCCAACATTATCACGAATCACCATTGGGGCAGCACCTGTTCCTCCCCTAAAGCCATCGATCGCTATAATATCAGCCCCCGCCCTCACCATTCCACTTGCAATGGCGGCTGAGTTATGGACAGCAGCAATCTTTACAGAGATAGGTTTCGTATATCGTGTGGCCTCTTTAAGGGCAAAGATTAGCATCCTCAAATCTTCGATTGAATAGATATCATGTTGGGGGGCAGGGGAGAGGGCATCCGTGCCCTTCGGGATCATTCTCGTCTTTGAGACTTCCTCAACAACCTTTTCACCGGGAAGGTGACCACCTATACCTGGTTTCGCTCCCTGCCCAATCTTAATTTCTATGGCTGCTGCAGTATCAAGATATTCCTTATGGACACCAAATCGGCCTGAGGCTACTTGGACAATTGTGTTTTTACCATATTTATATAGATCTGGATGAAGTCCCCCTTCACCTGTGTTGTAATAAATTCCAAGTGCCTCTGCTGCCCTTGCCAAGGATTCACAGGCATTGTAACTGATAGCTCCGTAGGACATTGCAGAGAAAAGAATGGGGGTCTCCAGTTTCAGTTGGGGTGGAAGTTGGGTTTTCAATTTAACTGTTTCTCCTCTGTAATCCAATTCTAACCTTTCGGTTTTTCTTCCGAGATATGTTCTTAATTCCATAGGTTCCCTGAGAGGATCGATGGATGGGTTCGTTACCTGACTTGCATTGAGGAGAAGATGATCCCAATAGATAGGATAAGGACGATCATTACCCATTCCGGTAAGAAGTACTCCTCCTGTCTCGGCTTGTTTAAAGATATTTCGAATAGCCCAGGCCGTCCAATTGGCATTGGGTCTGAAATCGAGGGGATTTCGCCGAACAGTCAGGGCATTTGTAGGACAGAGGGTTACACAGCGGTGGCAACCCACACAGACCTCTTCTCTCGAAATCACCTCATCGGTTTCAGGATCGTAGGAATGTCCTTCAAAGGCACACTGTCTAACACACACCTGACACCGAATACACCGATTTGGGTTTCTCTCGATCTGGAACTCGGGTTCGAGGTAACTCAAATTCACTACTATATTCCTCCTTTAACCAGCCCATTACAGGTTCTCCAGCCTTTGGAGCCCAAACCCTATCCGGGAATGGACAGATCTCCCTTATTCCTGACTCCTCGCTGGCAATATACAAAGTATTTTCCTTACGGGCAGCTACAAGAGGTCGAAGTTTCAATCTGTCATTTAGACCGATCAATCCCTTCTTATGACCTAAAAGAATTGCAAAAGGGCCATTGACTAAAGCACCCCCGTAGGTAATTCTTATCGCCTTTGCTAACTCCATATCCCCATCTCTATAATCTATCTCTCTCCAAGCAGGTGGAGCAAGTGCCATACAAGCTATCTCCACTGGGAGACGATGTCTCCTTAAGAGAAGATCAAAAAGGTAGGCCATGACTTCTGTATCTGTCATTAGAGTACATCTATAGCCGAACATCTCAAGATATCTCTTATTGATGCCATATGAAGATATCTCTCCATTATGAACCACAGCAAAATCAAGGAGTGTAAAGGGATGAGCGCCTCCCCACCATCCTGGTGTGTTTGTCGGGAATCGCCCGTGCCCAATCCATATGTAGCCTTCATATTCTTCGAGACGATAAAATCTTCCTACTTCATCAGGAAACCCCAATGCCTTAAAAGCACCCATATTTTTCCCGCTCGAAAATACATAAGCTCCTCGGACTGAGGTATTAATCTTCATTACCGTTTCAATGATATGATCTTCTTCAGAGATCTCCCTTTCAAAGAGCCTGTTTTCATCCACTTTCGCGAAATATCTCATAAGAAGAGGGGGGTTATGAATTCCCTTTGCCTTTCGAGTGGGAATCTTCTCCTGGAGTTCAATGATAAGTGATTCATTGAGGATCTTTTCAGTCTCTTCCTTTGCCCCTCCATCATCAAACATAATATGAAAGGCATAGAATTCCTTCATCTCAGGATAGATCCCATAGCCTGCAAAGCCACCTCCAAGCCCATTTGATCGTTCATTCATCGAGGCTATTGAGCGGATGATTGTTTCCCCACTCACCCTCTTTCCATCTTCACAGATAAATCCTGTAAGGGAACAACCCGAGATATCCTTTTCAAACCATTTTCTATTTATTCTTGTCATCTTCCCCTCTAAATATCAAAGTATAAATAGAACTCATAGGGATGAGGACGAAGCCTTACCGCATCGATCTCTCTCTCGCGTTTATATTCAATCCAGACCTCAATGACATCCCTGGTAAAGACGTCTCCTTCAAGAAGGAATTTATGATCCTTTTCGAGGGCCATTAAGGACTCCTCAAGTGAACCCGGAACGGTCTTGACCTTGGCCCTATCCTTTCCTGTGAGGTGATAGGTGTCTTTATCCATGGGTTCACCTGGATCTATCTTATTTTTTATTCCATCGAGGCCTGCCATCAACATTGCTGAGAAAGCGAGATAAGGATTACAGGAATTATCCGGAGGCCTAAATTCTATCCGCTTGGTTTTGGGATTTTCAGTATAGACTGGAATTCGAATGGCCGCACTTCGGTTTCTTTGAGAATAGGTCAGGTTGACTGGTGCTTCATAACCCGGGACAAGTCGTTTATAAGAGTTGGTCGTTGGGGCACAAAAGGCCATGAGTGCTCCTGCATGTTTCAGCAATCCCCCAATATAATATTTCGCTATCTCACTGATAAGGGCATATCCCTTGGGATCGAAAAAGATATTTTCTCCATTTCTAAATAGACTTTGATGGGTGTGCATACCACTTCCATTATCACCGAAGAGGGGCTTTGGCATGAAGGTAGCAACCATTCCATGTTTTCTGGCAATATTCTTGACAATATATTTATACATCATACATTTATCAGCCATTCGAACGAGGGAATCAAATTTCATATCAATTTCGGCCTGTCCCGCAGTGGCTACCTCATGGTGGTGAACCTCTACAGGAATTCCCGTCCTTATCATCGTTAAGATGATCTCGCTTCTGAGATCCTGTTGGGAATCGTGAGGTGGAACAGGGAAATAACCCTCTTTATACCTCAGTTTATACCCCAGATTTGGCCCTTCCTCCTTTCCCGAATTCCACTCACCTTCTACGGAGTCAATAAAGTAATAACCAAAGTTTTCTGATTGATCGAATCGGACATCATTAAAGATAAAGAATTCCATTTCTGGTCCCCAGTAGCTCGTCTCCGCTATTGCGGAGTCCTTAAGGTATTGTTCTGCCTTTTTTGCAATATATCTTGGGTCACGAGTATAGGGTTTTTTTGTGAGAGGATCAAAGATATCACAGATGAGACTCAGAGTGGGAATTTCACAGATTGGATCCACAACTGCAGTGGAGGGATCAGGTATTAAAATCATATCGCTTTCTTGGATCTTTTGAAATCCCCTAATACTTGAACCATCGAACCCTACCCCCTGGATAAAGATGCTATCAGTAAGATCGTCCATTTCCGTAAGTTCTGAAACAGGCATAGAGAAATGTTGCCATAATCCAGGCAGGTCATTAAATTTTAAATCAACAATTTGAACCTTGGTTTCTTTGATCATCTTGATAACATCTTGTGGGCTCATAGAAATCCTCCTTTTGGTTTCAATTTTTTAAATAAAAAAGGCATCTTTTTTTAATAAAGACGCCTTTGTCACTTTCACACTCCATTGTAGTTATATCAGTTAAAAATAGTTAAGCAAATTTTATGCCATCTTAGGTTATTGGTTTGAGTCTTTTATTTTTTATAAGTAGTTGGAATTAAACATGATTATTTTGTGATTGAGAAGTTGGCCTATGTTGAAATAGCGTGGGATTAATAAAGATGACAGATTTTAGGCTCTGTGCTTAAAAAAGAGCAGGCATTAAGGGGAGATTTGATATTTACTCTTTGACCTTTTTGAGGCTGCCAATTAGACACCTCTGAAAAAGTCCTTTTTATATGGGAGAGTAAGGTCCAAAACCCTTCGGATTCTTGGTAAGGGATAAATACTTACCTTACGAATTATTAAGGTAAGGGCCAAGCCCTTAACCTACGCTGGTTGTCGTCCCTCGTCCATCCTCTCTCATCCTCTGTCTTACCGATTTTCTGTAAAGGACAAGCCTTTACCCTATAATCCTTATAGGTATCTTCCCGCCCGATACGGACCGCAAGGTTTTTCCACCTTCCCTCCCATACTGAAGAATGGTTTATGGTCATTTTTCCAGAAGTCTAAATTAAAAGAATTGACAAAAGGAAGGTATTTTCATAGAGTTAAAATAGTCATCCAATCAAAAAAACCTTGAGGGAGTTTTATGGAGATTGATAAGTTCTTAGAATGGGTAAGTAAATTGGGTTCGAAGAAGGGGAAGAAGGCCGAAGTTGAAAGATTTAAAAGATACTTTGATAGGTTTTATCTTTTGAATCGTAACTTTTTAAATAAGGAAACCTTTGAGAACGCCCAGGGCTCACTTTCCTCTATGGCACAGGCTATGGCAGAAACCCTCCAATATCTGAATGGAGAAATTGTTAGGTTGAGAAACAAGAGGATGAAACTCCCGTTTGAGAACGTAACCCTGGGCGAGATGCAGAAGATTCAGAATAAAAATGAGATGTTGATCAAGGAATTATTAGAAGGTTTAAAATAAGTGTCTGAGAAGAACCTGTTTAAGGTGGTCAATATTTTCTTTTCTTTCTATCTTCTCTCCCAAAAAATCCTGGACATAGAATACATCGACGATATGGTTGCCTAAAGTGGATACCCTCGCAAAGTGGATATCACATCCGTGGTCAGTCAGTGTCTGCGTGATCTCATGAAGGATCCCCAACCGATCCTCTCCGGTGACCTCAATGATGGTATAAAAATCGGAATCCTGATTATTGATCCTAACTTCTACGGGGGCCTTCGGGACCACCTTTAGGCTCCTTCTGTTTGGTTCCTCTTGCGAGAGGAGATTTTTCAAAAGCCTGGGCTCGATTAAGATCTCTTTTAATTCTTTTTTAAATTTCTCAAGACGTCTTTCTAACTCTTGGGTGGCATCCTCGACCCAAAATGTATCGATGACAATCCCATTTTCCCAGGTATGAATTTGTGCTTCGAGAATATTAAGACGGCTTAAATAGAGAGCACCTGTGATTATTGAAAAAAGTCCATAACGGTCTTTAGTGCAAACGGTGAGTTTGGCATGGCTTTCATTTTCGACTACCCATTCTACAAGAAGGAATTCTTTTTCAACCCACCGGGCCATCTCAATATGATGGGCGATCTCTTCTGCGGGGAAACATAAAAGATACCGATCTGGGAGGTATTCTTTAAATTCACTCATCACTTCTTGCGATAGGATTCCTTGAAGTTTTTTTATCACCTCATCTCTTTTCAAAAAAGTTACAGGGATGGCCTCTTTTCCAAAGAAATGGGATGTTTTTAGAAATAGTTCCATAAGGAGAGTATTTTTCCAGGAGGTCCAGGCTTCAGGACCCACTGCTTTGATATCGGCGAAAGTTAAGAGATAGAGCATCTTCAATTGATTCAGATCCTTTATCTCGTTGGCAAAACGCAGGATGACTTGTTCATCGTGGAGGTCTCTTCTAAACGCCGTTTCAATCATAAGGAGGTGGCGACTTATCAGGAAGCCAATTAATTCTCGGTCCTTCGGAGAAAGTCCCATCCGCTCCCCGATGCGCTCGGCCATTTCCGCACCGATAAAGGAATGGTTCCCTTCCTTTCCTTTTCCGATATCATGAAGGAGCATTGTCAAGAAAAGAATTTCAGGTTTTTCAATCTCTCTCATCAAGGAGGTAAGCAAGGGATAATCTTTTTGATAGACCCCATCTTTCAACTTGGTCAACTCCACCACGGCTAAAATCGAATGGATATCAACGGGATGGACATGGTAGAGATCGTAATGGACTTTCCCTTCCACCTCCGAAAATTCAGGGATATACCGGGAGAGAAACCCAAGTTCATGCATCTTCATGAGAAGGGTTTCAACCCCTTTTCCTTTTCTAAGGATTGAGAGGAAAGTTTGATTGACTTTTTCTGAATGTCTAAATCGGTCATCCACGAAGGGGAGAGCCTCCAAAACTGTTTCTTCCGTTCGAAAATCCATCTTGATTTGATAATCCTGACAATATTTAAAGATGATCATGAGTTGGGAAGGGTCTCTTTTGAATGCCATCGGATCGAGAAGGTGAAGTTCTCCTCTGGTGATGCAAAAATATGGATCAATCCTTTTTCTTTGAAAGATCAGTAAATTCTTTTTAAAAGGGGAAGGTTCATAAAGGATTCTTCCGATGATATTTGAAGCAAAATATGAAATCCTCTGTGTGGAGAGGTGATAGTTTTGCATCATTTCTTCCACCCCTTCTGTTCCTTGACGAAAGCCAACAAAAGGCGCAATCCTTTCTTGGTATTCAAATGTCAAAACATCCTGTCTCCTACCGGTCATGAGATGCAGTTGATTTCGAATGGCCCATAAAAACTGAAGGCTATGATCAAGCCTCCGTGCATGATCAGGAGAAAGAATAGAATCCCAGCGGTCGGTCTTATATCTCGCTCGGATCATCCATCGGGCGATCTGGAAATCTCTCAACCCCCCTATCCCTTCTTTGACATTTGGTTCTAAGATATGAGCAGGGTCTTCAAACTTTTTACGGCGGAGATCAATATCCTTTGCCAGAGCCTTTATAAACTTACGAACCCCTCGATGAAGGACTTTTCTTAAAAATAGGCCATATAAATTTCGAAACAGTTCAAATTCTCCATCAAGGTAACGGCCATCGATCAAACCTGTCTTGACATGAAGGTCCAATTTAGACATCTTGATACATTCGTTAATGGATCTCACACTCCAGGTGACTTCCAGTCCCATATCCCAGAGGGGATAGAGAATTTTTTCCATCAGAGGGGAGAGGTTTTCCCTTTGAGAAGAGGGGTAGAGAATGAGAAGATCAACATCTGAGTGGGGTGCCAGTTCCAATCTTCCATATCCTCCGACCGCAATAAGGCAGAGGGAGAAGGAGGGGAGTTGGGATTGTGCCTTTTGAAAGGAGTCTCTGATGAGAGAATCCATCCTGCTGGAATTTTGACGTAGAAAGTCTTTTGGGGAGAGGTTGAATTGAAGGGTCTGAGGAAGTGAATTTCTTAACTCGGTCAGCCTTTGTTGGGTGAAATTCAATTCAAATGGCATCCTTTCCGCGTTCCCCGGTTCGGATTCGAATCGCTTCTTCGATGGGTATGAGAAATATTTTTCCGTCCCCGATCTTTCCGGTCCTGGCTATCCGCTGAATCGTCTCAATGGCTTGAAGAACCCATTCATCTTGTATGACAATTTCAATTTTTACTTTGGGTAAAAAATCGATGGTATATTCTGCTCCCCTGTAGATTTCGGTGTGGCCTTTCTGTCTACCGAAACCCTTAACCTCTGTGACCGTCATTCCCTGGATGCCGATTTTGGTTAGGGCGTTCTTGACATCATCGAGTTTAAATGGCTTGATAATGGCTTCAATCTTTTTCATTTTGCCTCCGGTATCTTAACCCCACCCAACCTCCCCTTAAATTAAGGGGAGGTGAGGAAGGGTTAAAGGCTCGATTTTTAAAAACTATAACCTGCTTCTCCATGCTGGCTGATATCCAGACCGTTGATCTCATGCTCTTCGCTGACTCTCAACCCCATGGTCCAATCGAGAATCTTTAAAAGGATAAGGGTGATCACAAAAGAATAGATCCATGCAGAAACCACGCTCAGGGCCTGAATTCCAATCAGGGAAGGATTGCCGAAAAACAACCCATCCTTTCCCGTGGAGTTGATCATCTTTGATGCAAAGAGACCTGTGGCCAATGCTCCCCATGTACCCCCAACTCCATGGACCCCAACGACATCGAGAGAATCATCGTATTTAAATTTAAACTTAAGATTGATAGCAAGATAACAGACTGTGCCACCTACCCCTCCAATGATAATCGCAGAAACAGGACCCACAAAACCAGATGCCGGAGTGATGGCAACCAGTCCAGCCACAGCCCCTGATGCTGCCCCGAGAACTGTAGGATTTCCACGATAGGCCCATTCAACCATCATCCACGATAGGGCTGCTGAAGCAGTAGAGATATGGGTGACTACAAAGGCATTGGTTGCAAGGGACCCTGATGCCACTGCACTTCCGCCATTGAATCCAAACCAACCGAACCAGAGCAGTGCTGCGCCCAGGAGGGTCATGGTCAGGTTGTGAGGAGGCATGGGTTCATCTCCATACCCTTTTCTCTTTCCAACGATGAGAGTCGCAGCCAAAGCCGAAATTCCAGAACTGATATGGACCACCAACCCACCTGCAAAGTCAAGGGCACCAAGATTTTTTATCCAACCCCCATTCCCCCAAACCCAGTGGGCCAAGGGATCATAGACAAAGGTAGACCAGAGGATAAGGAAGACAAGGTAGGTTTTAAATTTAAATCTTTCAGCAAATGCACCTGTAATAAGGGCTGGAGTGATTACCGCAAACATCATTTGAAAGATCATGAAGGCCTGATGAGGAACAGTGGCTGAGTAGTCAGGATATGGATCCAGGCCCACCCCTCTTAGTCCCATCCAGTCAAAACTCCCAATAATTCCTCCAATGGTAGGACCGAAGGCAAGGCTGTAACCATAAAGAACCCATTGAATTGTGATCACACCTAAGGCAATGAAACTCTGCATGATTGTCCCAAGGACATTTTTTGACCTCACCATCCCACCATAGAAAAGAGCCAATCCAGGTGTCATTAACATGACCAAAGCCGAAGAGATCAAAATCCATGCAGTATCTCCAGTATCGACGTTCATTCCAATCCTCCTCATTCACAGGGTTCAAGGATTCAAGTGGCCAGGGGTTCAAGTATTATTCATTCTACCCTGGATCTTTTAACCTTAAACCTCTTCGATCCTGAAAAAGTTTTTTAAAAATTCTATTCCTCTTTTCGTATAGGTTTTCATCTTTGTTTTGGTCTCATTCAAAATCACGGCCTTAGAGAAACAGGAGGGCTGGCTTTGAATCTCCTCGTTGTAGGTTTCCATCCATTCATGAATCATCTCTTTAGTTACTTCGAGATGAAATTGAAGGCCATACACGTTTCCTCCAAATCGAAAGGCCTGATGAGGAACCGAATGTGAGGTTGCAATCAGTTTGGCACTTCGGGGAATATCAAAGGTATCCCCATGCCATTGAAATACGGAAAAGGTTTTAGGTAAACATGAGAAGAGAGGATCACGGGACCCTATTCTGGTCAATGAAACATCATACCAGCCGATCTCCTTTACAGGGGCTTTAAAGACCCTTGCCCCAAGTGCCTTTGCAATCAATTGGGCTCCAAGGCATATTCCCAACATTGATTTTCCTTTCTGAATGGCTTCTTTGATAAAAAGGTCTTCTTCTCTGAGGAAGGGGTATTGGTCTTCCTCATAAACATTCATCGGTCCCCCAAGAATGACAATATGAGTCAGATCATCAAATTTTGGAAGATGGGTTTCTGTTTGGAGGTTTAGGACTTGAAACGGAATTTTTTTCTTTTTAAGGAGAGGTTCCATCAACCCTGGCCCCTCGATTTCAATATGCTTGATGATTAAGACATTCATATCAACCATATTTCGTTTTGGTGACTCACCCTTATCTATCGCTCCTGCTAACGATATAAATGAAGTGTCATTGGGAAGATCCTTCACTTGAGGTGGAAACGTAGCAATCTCTATGCCATTTATGCTCAGGGGTATTCCCTATTGAGTTTCCTCTTAATTATCAAAACGTTTGCCTTGGATTGATCAAAGAGAAGGTAGGGGGAAGAAAAGATCCAAGAGATAGCCTCTGACAGATTTTCGGCAGAATGATACAAAACAAACAGACCCCCTTAAAACCTCACTTTGGACAGGTGATGGTTCCTTTTCTATTGATATATTTTAGTTGACCTTTTATGATTTGGATTAAAATTGTAAGTGGGAGTGAATGGAGTAGATAAAATGAAGGGGATTGTGGGAGAAATAATCTATGGGTAAACAGAAAATTACACGCCGCAGGTTTCTAAAAGGTATCACCACAGGGATAACTATAGGAATGTTCGGAAGATCTTCTTTCTCATTTGGCAGAGAGCCGTACGATCTCGTTGTCATTTCAGGTGATCCTGTTGGGGCTACCAAAAAAGCACTGGAAGCAATGGGAGGGATCTCCCGATTTGTAAAGAAGGGGCAGCGGGTGGTTTTAAAACCCAACATGTCATTTGCCAGGACTCCTGAATTTAGCGCAACCACTCACCCATTGGTCGTTGCTACCGTGGCTCAGGCTTGCATGAACGCAGGGGCCCAGCAGGTTTTGGTTTTAGACCATACTCTCCATCGGGCAGAACTTTGTCTTGAAAGGACAGGTATTCAAGAAGCCTGCAAGAATATTTCGGGTGTTCATGTTCTGGCTATCCAGGAGAGAAAATTTTATCGCGAGATCAAGATTCCTCAAGGAAAAGTTTTAGAGCGTGTTGAAGTCATAAAAGAAGTCTTAGAGGCTCCTGTGTTGATCAATCTTCCCGTGGCTAAATCTCACTCTGCTACGGGGGTCAGCATGGGGATGAAAGGGTTGATGGGTCTTATTTGGGACCGTGAGAGTTTCCATTCTCAATACAACATCAATCAAGCCATAGCCGATTTAGGGACCCTCATCAAACCCCAGCTTACTATTTTGGATGCAACAAGGGCTCTGACATCGGGAGGACCAGGTGGGCCAGGGGAGGTTAAGGAGCCCAATCTTATCATTGCAGGCATCGATCCAGTCGCTGTGGATTCCTATGGGGTAAGTATTGTTCCATGGTATGGACAGAATTTTAAAGGCCGACAGGTAGAGCATCTGCTCGTTGCCCATCAGCGGGGCCTGGGTCAAATCGACATTGAACGACTCACGGTCTTTAAGGAGAAGGTATGAGGACTCTTGTTCAAGCCTTTTCGCTTCTCCTTTTTTCTATCTTATTTATTCTTGCTACCTATCGACTTCCCGATTGGCTTCCGGCAGATATTTACTTACGTCTTGATCCTCTTTTGGGACTAAATGCAAATTTTGCAGCAAGGGAAATCGTTAGCAGGACCCTATGGGCCTTAGTCACCCTTGGGGCCACCCTGCTCATTGGCAGGTTTTTCTGCGCCTATGTTTGCCCGATGGGTGCCTCTATTGATTTTTTAGACTTCCTCTTTTTTCGAAAGAAAAAACGTTTAGGCCTTAAGGCGGAGATCGGTTTCCGAAAGGTGAAATTTTTTCTTTTGATCATTTTTTTAACCGCTGCACTGACCGGTCTGTCTTTGGCTTTTCTGATGGATCCATTGGCTCTCCTGACACGCTTTTTTACTTACTTCATCTACCCCCTTGCAACGACTCTCATCAATCTTTCCTTGGACCTGCTTCGTCCACTCTTTCAAGCCATCGGATGGGTAAGATTAACTCACCTTCACTTCTTCCAGTCAGTCTTTTATATGACGACCATTACCCTTCTAATCTTTGGGGGGATAATCCTTCTCAATCTTTTTGCAAAGAGGTTTTGGTGCCGATATCTATGTCCATTGGGAGCACTGCTCGGTTTGATTTCACCCCTTGGCCTCTTTAAGCGGAGGGTTAATGAAAATTGCAATAACTGCCTAAAATGCCAAAAGACCTGTCCAATGGGTGCTATCGCAGAAGACCCCAACAAGACTAATTTTCGAGAGTGTATTCAATGCCGAGCCTGCGAAAAGGTCTGCCCACAGAATGCTATCAGTTTTCCAGCCTCTTTTTCATGGGGAGGGGAATATTCAAAGATAGATTTTTCAAGAAGAGGATTCCTCTATTCCTTGGCCGGGGGATTGGGAATTGGATTTTTGGCTACCCAGACCCCTTTTACTCTTAGGCAGAGGAAACACCAACTCATTCGACCACCCGGTGCCATTCCTGAAACGGAGTTTTTACGAACCTGTATTCGCTGCGGTGAATGTATGAAATCTTGTCTGACCAATACGCTTCAGCCCTGTTTCTGGGAATCTGGTTTCTCAGGTTTATGGACGCCAAAGATGGACCTTCGTTTGGCTCCATGTGATCAGAACTGTAATGTCTGCGGGAGAGTCTGTCCTACCCAAGCAATTCGATCATTACCCCTGGAGGAAAAGACCCATGCAAAAGTGGGCACAGCCGTACTGCGTAAGGAGATGTGTCTGGTATGGGCGCAAAACAAACTCTGCCTTATTTGTGATGAAATCTGTCCTTATAATGCCATTGTTTTTAGGCCGGTCGAAGGATATCGGCGTCCATTTGTTATTGCCTCAAAGTGTAATGGTTGTGGGTTTTGTGAGCAGAGGTGCCCTGTGAAAGGGGAATCAGCCATAGTGGTAATTCCAGACGGAGAGATTCGTTTGAAAGAAGGTTCCTATATCAAGGAGGCAAAGAGGTTACAGTTGGAGTTCAAACCCGATCCCGGAGATGACAAGTATATCCTCGAAGAGTCTGGTTTCAAGTTGGATGAAGAGAAAAAGGGAAGGGAGAAGTCTTTCGATGAAGAAAGACCCCAACCCAAAAAACCCAAAGGATTTTTATAACCTTTCTATTGAATTCTTGGTCCCCGCCCTTCCTAATCCGTAGCCAATCTAAATCAGATACACAAGGTTTAAGATGGGGAAGAACATTAAGGTCATAAACTTGTTTGGGGTCACCCACAAAATGATCAATCATGTTGTTAGAGTTCAGCCAGTTAGAGGAGAGTCTGAGGGTGCTTCGGATCTTAGAGAGAAGCAAAGTTACTGGCATAGGGTGGCTTTTTGTCGGAGGGGTTTAAGCAAAAAGTCAAGGGCATCAACAATATTGGTAAAGACAAGATCTGCCGTTTGGATTAATTTCCCTGATGTCCCTTCTTTTCCAATGATCGCCATGCTTAGGCCTGCTTTCTCCATGAGAGGGACATCATCCCATCCATTTCCAATCACCACTGCTCGTGGAGCCCCTAAGGTTAACAATAAATCTAATTTTTTAGAGGAGGAATCTTCCTCCTTTAGAAAAAAGAGTTCTGCCTTGACTCTTCTCAGAGTCTCTTCAATCTTCTCTTTCTCTCCTTTTGCTAAAATATAAATCTTCGTTCGTTTAGAAAGGAGATTGATCTTATCCTTTGCCTTGGGATGGACTCGCCCATCTGAAGCGAGCGTCCCTTCAAAATCGATCAGGATATAGTCAATCTCGATGGATTCTTGTCCAGGTCTCTGAATTAAAATCATAGAAATCTCCTTAACTTTAAGGCGAACTCGTTTCCTTGCCGATTGTCCTCTGTCGTATCACCTCATAAAGGATCATCCCAGCTGCAACAGAGACATTGAATGAAGAGATAGGGCCCTTCATGGGAATAGAAAAGAGTCGGTCACATCTTTTTTTGACCAGGGGCCGGATGCCTTTCCCTTCCCCACCAATGACAATGGCAAGATCAATATTGAGATCAAGATCATAGATAAGATCCTTTGCTTCTCCAGAAGCCCCATAGACCCAAATGCCTTCTTTTTTTAAATGGTCAATCGTAGTGGCAATATTGATGACTTGCCCAATGGGCATATGGGCAACTGCTCCAGCAGAGGCTTTGACCACTATTGGGGTGACCCCCACCGCTCGATCCTTTGGGATCAAGATGCCCTCCACACCGCATCCCAAGGAAGTTCGAATGATGGATCCAAAATTTTGAGGATCCTGAATGCCATCTAAAATCAAAAGCAAAGCCTTCGATCCACTCTTCCTCCAATGTGAAATAATCTCGTCCATCCCCACATAGGAGAACTCCTTGAGCACAGCAACGATGTTCTGATGAACACCTCCTCCGCTCATCCTCTCGAGGGATTCCCTCTGGGTGACTATCACGGGGATATTCTTTTTATGTGCCATATGGAGGATTGCCTGTAATGGGGAAGAAGGTGTTTGTGTTCCGAGATAGATTTTTTGGATGGGGAGGTTTGATTTTAGTGCTTCCTCGATAGGATGAATTCCATAGATGATTGAAGACATAGAGTAACGAATTCCAAAATATTAAATTCCAAACACTAAACTCTAAATCTTAATTAAATATTTAAATTTCGGCCCGCCCTTGGCGAGGCTCGCCTTTGGCGGCTCACCCTTCTCCTCCCCAGCGGAGGAGTTGAGTGTGTTTAGGGTTTTGGGTTTAGAATTTCATCCTTACGAGATATCTTCAATAATCCTCTGAACGACTTCAATGGGATCTGGGGCCTCCCGAATGGGCCGTCCGATGACCAGATAGTCTGCCCCTGCGGTAATTGCTTCCTTGGGAGAGAGGGTTCTTTTCTGGTCATCCTTTTTATCCCCTGGAGCACGAATGCCAGGCGTCACAATAAGAAAATCCTTACCACATTTTTCTCGAATAATACCGATTTCCTGAGGTGAGGCCACTACCCCATCGACTCCCGCCTCCTTTGCAAGAAGGGCAAGACGGCCGACTGCTCCTAAGATTGGACCTTTCAATCCAACCTCTTTTAACGTCCCTTCATCCATGCTCGTCAGAAGGGTGACCGCTAAGATGATCGGTTTAGGGATGGCAAGGTTTTTGGCCACCGCCCTTGAGGCCTCGACCGTTTTTTTCATCATTTCAAATCCTCCAAGGGCGTGAAGGTTAAACATGGTTACCTGATGTTTGGTTGCCTCCTCTCCTGCTTTGGAAACCGTGTTTGGAATGTCATGGAATTTCAGATCGAGAAAGACCTTCTGCCCTTTCTGCCGGATCATATCAATCACCTTTGGCCCAGCATGAGTAAAGAGCTGTTTGCCTACCTTAAAGAGTCCAACATGATCTTTTAGCAGATTCACCCATCGCTGAGCTTCTCGAAAATGCTCGACATCGAGAGCAAAAATAATTCTTTCTTTAGCCTGCTTCATTAGGATTTTCCTCTTAAAGACCCTTCCTAAACGACCTCATCATATAAGGGTTAAGGAGAGGCTGTCAATGTAAATTTTTTAGGTCTTTCATTGCCCTCCTTTACAAGAAAAGAGTTTTTTGGTATAGGTTTTGTTAAAGATCATAAACGGGAAAAATCATGGTCTTAGACCCCAAGAAGATCGATGAAGAGAATCGAAAGATCCGTTTCCTCCGTTACTTAGTTGACTTTACCCTTCTCTCCATTCAGCAAACCGACCTCACCCTTGGAGAGGCGTTGAAGATGGTGGAGGATGTTAAAAGGGTTGCCCTTGGATTCTTTCCCGAAAAGGAAGGGGCATTCGAGTTGATCTATCGTCCGCGTTTTTATCGAACCATCAGGGAACGATTTGGATTTAACCTGACATTTCCTGAGCAATCATTTCCTTAATTTTCTTGATGGCCTCTTCCTTTTTGGATAAAGAGACTTCACCTGTCCTTCTCTTTTTGATCTCCACCAGGCCCTTCTTTAAATTTCTCTCCCCCAGGGTAATTCTTAATGGAATTCCAATGAGGTCTGCGTCTTTGAATTTTACTCCTGGGGTCTCTTCTCGGTCATCATAGAGCACTTCTATCTTTTCCTCTGACAGAGCATGATAAAGTTGCTCTGCGGTTTCCCTTAATAAGTCTATCTTGATGTTGACAGGGAGCAAGAGCACTTGGAATGGAGCGATGGCCATCGGGAATACGATCCCATCCTTATCGTAATACTGTTCGATGGCTGCTGCTACCGTCCTTCCAATTCCTATCCCATAACAGCCCATTACGATCTCTTTTTCCATTCCCCGCTCATCCAAATAGGTAGCGCCCATGGCCTGACTATATTTTGTGCCGAGCTTGAAGGTATGTCCCACTTCGATTCCCTTATCAATCCTGGTCTCTCCCCCACAGAGCGGGCAGAGGTCTCCAGGGAAAAATTTCCTGAGATCCATAAATTGAGACACTTCAAAATCCCTTCCCAGATTGACATGGAGGAGATGATAATCCCTCTCATTGGCGCCTGTGACAAAGTTAACCATGTCCTCAATATCCAGATCTGCAAGAATTGGAATAGAGAGGCCCAGGGGGCCGGCAAACCCTTTTGGGGCATGGGTAACTTCTTCCACCTTCTCATCGTTGGCCAGTTGAAGGTGTTGCATTTTCAGAATCGCTTTTAGTTTTCTCTCACTGATCTCATGATCCCCTCGGACGAGTACGGCCACACACCCTTTATCTGTCTCAAAGATAAGGGTTTTCACCAAATCCTGAGGAGAGACCCCAAGAAATTGAGTGACCTCTTCTACTGTCCGTTGATTGGGGGTGAGAACCTTTTGAAGGGATTTAAAGGGGATGCGTTGGCCCATTTTTTTTCTTCTTTTAAACTCTGCCCTTTCCACATTTGCTGCATAGGAACATTGGGTACAACTGACAATGGTCTCTTCCCCGGTTTCCGCAAGGACCATAAATTCGTGTGAGAAGGAGCCCCCGATTAGTCCGGATTCCGCCTCCACCACCTTAAAGGTTAACCCGCACCTTCTAAAGATTCGGGAGTAGGCGTCCACCATTTTTTGATAACTCTGATCCCCTCCCTTTTCATCTAAATCAAAACTGTAAGCATCTTTCATCAAAAATTCTCGTGCCCGCATGAGGCCAAACCGTGGCCGGATCTCATCTCTAAATTTGGTCTGGATCTGGTAGAGGTTAAGCGGCATCTGACGATAAGAACGAATCTCCCTTCTGGCAATATCGGTAATGACCTCTTCATGGGTTGGGCCAAGACAACAATCCCGATTGTGCCGATCTTTAAAACGGGCCAATTCCTTTCCGTATTCCTCCCATCGGTGGCTCTCCTGCCAAAGCTCTGCAGGTTGAACAAAAGGAAGGAGAACCTCCAGGGCACCTGCGCGGTTCATCTCCTCCCGAATGATCGCTTCGAGTTTTTGGATTACTCGCAGGCCAAAGGGGAGGTAATTGTAAATCCCAGAGGTCAGTTTTCGAATCATCCCTGCCCTGAGCATTAGTTGGTGGCTGACGACTTCAGCCTCCGAGGGAACTTCCTTCAGGGTAGGAAGAAAATATTGGGAATATCGCATTGCATCTCTCCTCTCATGTATGAGATGGCAAAAGAGGGTATTCGATTCCTCTCTGGGTCGGGGAGAAAAAATTAAATCATCTCTTTACAAAATCCCCCCAAATAATTACACTAATGGCTATAAAAATTCAAACCCCAAAATCAATTCATTAGAAGGGAAACTCCATTTCTTCTGTAGAATGATGAAACGATTGCCTCCTTTTCACTGGCTTACTTTTTTCTTTCTTCTCGGGTTAGTCCTTGTTTCCATTATTTTTCATGGCCAGATTCCAAAATGGCAATTTCTTCTCCTCAACTACCTTTTTCTTTTAGGTCTTCTCCTTCTCTTAAATCTCTCTTTGGTTCGTGGAGAAGGGGGAAAAGCCAAGAGATTCCTCTTCTATTTTTCGCCCATTTTATTTGTGATTCTCATCTATGAATCTCTTGGGAATCTCATCCAGCATCTTCGCCCGGACATTGATCCCTGGTTGATTCACATCGATTTCCTGATATTTGGAGTTCACCCCACGCTCTGGATGGAGCAGTGGATTGTTCCTTGGCTTACCGATCTTATGTCCATTGCCTATGGAAGTTATTATTTCATTCCGGTCTCGCTCATCACCGTTCTCTATTTTAGAGATAAGTTACCCGAATTGGAACGTTCCATCTTTATTCTTCTCTTCGGCTATTACGCCTCCTTTATTGGGTATATCCTCTTCCCAGCCATTGGTCCCCGTTTCACCATGGCCCATCTCTATTCTGTTCCCCTTGAGGGAAGTTTCCTCACGGATGTGGTCAGGGATGTATTGAACCTCCTCGAACATAATAAGAGGGACTGCATGCCCAGTGGACATACCCAGATGGTCCTCATGACCTTAAGTCTTGCCTATCGTGATGAGAAGGTTCTTTTTTGCATCCTTTTCCCACTCGTCTGTGCTCTGATCCTCTCAACCGTTTATTTGAGGTATCACTATGTGATTGATCTCATCGTGGGGGGAGGATTTGCCATAGGTTGTTTGGTCATCGGCCCCCGCCTCTTTGAGGCTTGGAAGAAGACTCATAATGAACTTTCATAAATCCTGTAGGTCTTATAGCGTCTGCCTCCCAATGATTCAATTCCATGTTGCATGAGGTGGTTATTCTCAAGAATCCATGAGCACTCGGCAGATTCAAACCCTTTTTGGAGTCCATTTTTTACTGTCTCAGCATAGAGAAGCCCTTCTGCCCCCTTTTTTTGAAAACCCTGTTTTATTCCAAGTAACATCATTCGAATGGTCTTGATCTTTCTTCGGTAATAGAGGTATTTCATTCCTCCAATGAGACCTATCTTCCCATTGAGATGTTTAAGAACCTGATTGTAATCTGGAAGGGCAACGGAGAAGCCAATGGGGTCTTCTTTCAAGTAGACGAAGAGAACCAAATCAGGGATCACCAATGGGATCAGGATCTTTGCCAGATCATCAATCTCCTCCTCCGTCATTGGTACAAACCCCCAGTTTCTGCTCCAGGCTTGATTGTAAATTTCCTTAATTATCTTTAATTCTTCCTCCATCTCGTTGAGCCTTATGGGTCGAATCCAGAGATCGGGCTCCCTTTTTTTGACTAACTCCTTAATTCGTAATAATCGTTTATCCACCAGAGTGGATTTCTCGACCAGGTAGGCATAGAGGTCCATCGCCTTTTTCCACCCCAAATTTTCTATGAAAGAGCAGTAATAGGGTGGGTTATAAGGCATCATGAGGCAGGGAGAGGATTGCCACCCCTCAATCAGAAGCCCACATTCATCATTGGTGGATGGGTTCATCGGGCCAAGGGCCTTTTGCATGCCTTTCCCCTTTAACCACTCTTTGACTTTTGAAAAGAGAGCGTCAGCAATCTCCAACTCTTCCATCGATTCAAAGAATCCAAAGAATCCTACCTTTTCTTGATGAAATTCGATATAGTGATGATCGATGATCCCAGCGATCCTTCCAACCACCTTATCCTCTCGATAAGCCAGAAAGAGCGCCATCTCAGCATGGGAATGGAAGGGGTGATCTGGACTCAATTTGTAAAGTTGATCTTTGATGAGGGGAGGAACCCAATAGCGGTCTCCCCGATAGATAGCCCAGGGGAGTTGGATGAAGGAGATTAGATCTTTTTTACTTTTTACCTCTTCGACGTGAACTTCTTGACTTGCCATTCCATTGGATTCCGTTAGATTATGCCCATTTGCTTCCCTATCATTTCAAAGGCCTCCAGGACCCTGTCCAGTTGTTCTTGGGTATGGGTGGCCATGTAACTTGTTCTGAGAAGCTCCCTGCCTGGGGGGACTGCAGGACTCACCACGGGGTTGACAAAAATGCCCTGCTCGAAGAGGCGTTTGCACATTTCATAGGTCTTCAGATCATTTTTAATGATGATGGGGATGATCGGGGTTTCGCTCAAACCCGTATCAAAACCAAGGGCCTTATAGCCAGAAAGCATCTTTCGGGTATTCCTCCAGAGTTGTTCTCTGAGTTGGGGTTCTTCTTCAATGATGTCCAGCGCTGCACTCACGGAGGCAACAAGTGCAGGAGGGAGGCTGGCACTAAAGATCATGGACCGGCCAATGTGTTTAATGTAGTTAATTACATCCGCAGATCCCACGACAAAGCCTCCAATCGCTGCAAGCGATTTGCTATAGGTGCCCATAATCAGGTCGATCTGGTCCTCTAAGCCAAAGTGCTCTGCGGTTCCACGGCCACCCTTCCCCAAGACGCCTATCCCATGAGCATCATCCACCATGATCCTCGCTCCATAAGCCTTTGCTAATTTTACAATGGGCGGAAGGTCCGCAATATCTCCCTCCATGCTGAAAACCCCATCCACAATGATCAACTGTCCTTTATTTTTTGTACTTTCGAGAACCCTTTCCAAATCATTCATATCATTATGTCGAAATTTCTTCACCTGACCAAAAGAGAGACGACAGCCATCTATGATGCTTGCATGATCGTATTTATCAATGATGGCCACATCGTTTCGACCTAACAGGGCGGAGATGGTTCCCAGATTGGTTTGGTAACCGGTGGCAAAGACCAGGGCAGCTTCCTTTCTGAAAAAGCGAGCCAATTTTTTTTCCAACTCTTCATGTAGTTCAAGGTTGCCATTGAGAAATCGTGAGCCTGCGCAACCGCTTCCAAACTTCTCCACAGCCTCAATGGCTGCTGCCTTCACCCTGGGATGATTGGTAAGACCAAGATAGTTGTTCGAACCAATCATGATGACCTTTCTTCCATTGACCACTACTTCCGAGTCTTGAGGGGATTCGATCTTTCTAAAGAAGAAATAAAGACCACTTCCCTTCACCTTTTGATAGGTTTCCAAAACTTTTTGACATTTTTCAAAAACATCCATGAGATCACCTCGATTTCTTGGTTACAACCATTTTTCTTTTTTATACCAATCAAAGGTCAATTGCGCTCCTCGGAAAAGGGGAAATTGAGGATGAAACCCGAGCACGGTTTTGGCCTTGGTGATATCGCACGTCCAGTTCCTTTGAACCATTTCCATTGCCTTTCCTTTATTAATCAGGGAAGGTTTTTTTGAGAATTTGGAAAGGTATTCAGAAAAAAAAGCGATTCCCAAAATCACCTGTTTAGGGAGACGGAGCCGAAGGGGATGAATCCCCATAACCTTAGCAAATGTATCTCCAATCTCCTCCATTGGGTAGGAATGGCCATCTGATAGGAAGAAGATTTCACCACTCTTTGTATCGGCCTCTGTAGCCATGAGGATCGCTTGGATAAGATCTTGGACATAACAGAGGCTGATATATTGTGCGGGTCCTGTGAGACAAGGATTGATCCGTTTTGAAAGGCATTTAAAAAAGGAATAGATATCCCGGTCTCTGGGTCCGTAAACCGCAGAGGGGCGGAGGATGATCAGGGGAAGTTCATGGGAGTGGGCGAGGGCAAACTCCTCACCCATCCATTTGCTCTGGCCGTAAGGGGAGATGGGTTCGCAAGGGTCTGACTCTTTTCTACTCCCGTTGCGAGAGGGACCTGCAGCCGCCAGGCTTGAAAGGTAGACCAATTTCTGGATATTAGGATTCTTTTCAAGAACAGAAATCACAAGATTTTTGGTTCCAATCGCATTCACCTCAAAATAGGTTTTCTCTTTTATCGCCTTGGTTACCCCGGCAAGATGATAAATTTGATCCACGTCTTTTACAGCCTTTCTCAAAGAATCTTTATGAGTGATGTCGCCTTGGACCACTTCCACAGGAAGATTTTTTAGCCACTTCAGTTCTTCTGGCCTTCGTAAAAGACACCGAACCTGGATTCCTTTTTTAAGAAGACCTTCTGTCAAATGGCTTCCAATAAATCCTGTGGCTCCTGTGACTAAGGCCTTCACATTTAATTCCTCTTATTTAAGTTTTAAAATTTTATCTGTTTTCAGGGAATTGTCAAGGAGAATCCACCGCAAGGATTCGAATATCAGTGATTCGATCAAGGATCGGCCCATTCACTCCGTCCTTCCCCAAAGTCAAATCAGAGACAATGACCCTCCCTATCTTTTCCATTTTAAATCCACCTCTTTCCACCTTCTGAATTCCATGGATACTATGAATCACATAATAGTTCCCTTTATCTTTCCCCAAATAGAGCATGATATGACCCGGAAATCGAAGAAGGGTTGCTAAAGGTGGGGCCTTATCTAAGAGGTCTTTTATACTTGCAGGGGGATCTTCCCCTTCCCTCAGAAGAGGAACTCCAATCAGGGCTTGGAGCTTCGAGTTTCGTGGCATAAGGAATCCAAAGGTCGAGAAGATATCCATAATGAACCTTGAACAATCTCTTCCTCCAAACATCTCTCCCCACCCATAGGGTTCGTGAAGCATTTTGAATGCTTGACGAGCAATATTTTCTTGGGTATAGGGAAGAAATCCTCGATGAACTCCATCCTTTTTTGAGATATATCCTTTGCCAAATGTTAAGGATCCATTATTTTCTCGAACGGGGATTTTTATAATATAGTAAGAGGAAGCCTTTTTAGATATTTCTGAAGGATTTATAAATGGAAAAGAAGATCCCATCTGAGCAGTAAAGAGTCTCTGTTTGAGATGGGGGTCACCATAGATATTAACGAAACTATCTGTAATGACACACCGGTCTTCCATTTCTTCATACTCAATAGCGTTTCTCTTTTCTCTGGCTATGGCGATATCTGAGATTCGAATCCATCCACGAATGAAACCACATTGGGCATAAACCCATTGGTTGTCTTTACTTTTATGAAATATCCCCACCAAAGCCCCAGGAGAGATAGAGGAGTGTTGGAACCGATCAAACCCATAATGGTTAGGAGAGGTAAGGGAGGCCTCTTGAGTTGGAAAGACTCGAATGTCCGTCCGTTTGACGATGATACCAAATCTGATAGGGGTGATTTCTCTTAATGAGTCCTGATTCCAATTTTCTTTTAGACGATTCCAAAATGCCTCTCCAAGAGGATATCCATCTCTACCATACCGAACCTCCTCGGTCTTCCCAAATCCTTCCCAATCTTCTCTTAGAAGGGAAAGGATCTCTTGTCTGCTCCATTCCTCCTTCATCTCTCTTACGTTGCAAAGATAGAGTTCGGGTTTTTTGAGGTGTTCATCATTCATTTTTTGAATTTGATCCAAGGTAAGTAGGATTTGTTTTGGGTTTTTGATTTTTTTTAACCAGAATTCAGGTCTTTCCATTTTTAAAGGGACCTTGTAGGATTCAGGAGAGGCCCAGAGAATGGGGTTGAACCCTAAAAAGATCAAAAGAGAAACGATGAGATTAACAACAAGTACTGAAAAAGATTTTTTAGGCATAAAATTCAAAATTAAAGACTTCAAATCATCTCTATTATAGACATCGAATAACCGAGTTTTGGAAAAGTGTCAAATTTTTTTAAGGAGACCGCTGAAAAAGTTGTTTTTATATGGGAGGGTAAGATGCGGGCATTGATCATTTTAATTTGCTAACCATTTCTTTAAGAAACATAAGCCTTTTCAGGGAAATAAATGTTATTTCTTTACCTTTATAGGTATCCGCCCGCCCGATACGGGCAGGAAAGTTTTTTCACATACCCTCCCATACTGGAGAATGGATTATTACATACTTTTTCAGATTTCTTAAGGCCTTATTGACAAATTGAATTTTATAAATTATTATAATTTTGATTTTTTCTGGAACTAAATCTTAATGGGTTGCCATTTTTGGTAACTCTTTTTTTTGGATTTGGTCATAAAAATAAATGGTTAATGATTTCGGAGAGTTTAGAATCCAATAGGAAAGGGGGTAGATCGCCATGGTTTGTCAAACCATCAAAGTAGGGACAGAATGCATCTTCATGAAGAAGAATGGCTGTTCCTACAACGGTGGGAGGTGTTATCCCATCGTCGAGGCCTGCAAAGGGTGTGACCGAGTGGTTAGGTATCCGACAGGAGAGTATTGCAAAACCTATTGTGAGCCCGCCATTAAGTGGGCGAAGGGACCTTGCAATTTTGCCACTCATGTCAAAAAGGAAGTCAAAGAAGATAACTTTAAGTTGAACCCTTTGAAGGCTTCAAAGCGGAATGCGACCCAAAGGGCTTAATGAGTCCCAGACCATTCTGATAATGGAAGTGAAGTCCTTTTTTAAAGGGTCCCAAATCGAAGCCCTTCTCTCTCATTTTAAGTCGTGACAAGAGAGGAAGGGCTTATCTATTTTTATCCTCGGTTTTTTTCTCTAAAGAGAAAGGAGATAACTTAAGGGTAATTAAAAAGTAGGAACCAAGGATTGCACAGACCATAAAGACGGCAATGTGAATCCATAATCCTGTTGCAATCGCTTTTTCCTTGGGGAGCCCTACCATTAAGAACCCTATCGTCCACCCTGCTTCCAATATCCCCCAATTTCCAAATGCGCTAATGGGGAGTATGCTGATGAGGAGAGCAACCGTTGATCCAAAGACCACTTTTAAAAATGAGATTTCAATTCCAAATCCCCTTATAAAAGCATAAAACATCCAAAAAACAGAAACCCATGATAAAAGACTGGTAAGGGTGACCTGGAGATAGGTTCTTCTTGCACGGATAGCATAGAAATCCTCTGCAATCTCATGAAGTTTCCTCTGAGCCCATTGAATGGGTTTAAGATCGGTTCTCCCCACCCATTTTGAGATTTTACTTAACACCTTAGAACATCCAACCAGAAGGGTCGTCATATAGAAAAAGATCATCAGGATAAGGGTAATGAATAGAAGGGCAAGAAGGAAAGTAAGTAGGAGGTTGAATTCAAATAGGGTTTGAACCCAGAGGGAAGAGAAGATGAAGGAGACAAGAATAATCAAAAGGTCATATCCCCTCAAGGCGATCAGGGAGGCAAGTCCTTCGGTGATGGTTGTTTCTGAAATTTTATTTAAGAGATAAGGATATGCCAGTTCCCCTATCTTGGAGGGAAGGATCATAAGGGATAAGTTATAGAGCACGGAGATGCTGAAAAGTTTTGAAAAGGAGGTCCTTGTTCGGATCAGCCATTGATATCGGAGGGACTGAAAGAAAAGAGAGAGAAGGTAAACCCCCAATCCTGAGAGTGCCCAGAGAGGTTCAATGTTTTTAATAATGAAAGAGAGCTCCCGAAGAGATATTTGAGTAAAGAGGAGGATGAAGATCCCTGCGGTTATCAGTAGGGAAGGGAGCAATCGTTTCAAGGGTAAGGCTCTCCAATGATTTTAATCCGGCCAAGATTGACGCTCATTTTAAAACATGCTAAAAAAATAGACAATATTTTAAATCAAATCAAAAGTGGGAATGCCGGCGTAGCTCAGCGGTAGAGCAACTGATTCGTAAATATTTTAAGGCAATTTTTCTAACTCCTTGATTTTTGGTCTGGTTTCCCGTAAAGACTTAAAAATATTGGATTAAAAGGTTTTCAATCTATTCCAGTCTATTCCATTTACTTTAATCGATTTGAGTTAATTCAGTCACAATTTAGTCACAGTGAGCAACTGATTTTTAGTCAATTGGCATAGAAATTTGGGTTAAAATTTGGTTAGGCCAGATAATATTCAATTTTTAGAATAATTGACTTGGTGAAAAAAAGATTACGACACGGACCTAAAAGAACCTTTGCCACTGTGTAGCGAAGATTGGATTCAGAGGAAAACCACTTCTGACCTTAAAATTTCTCGGCAATATGCTCGTAACGGTTAACGGTTGATTTGGTAAGGCCAACAGATTTGATGATTTCACTTTTTAGCGTCTTCTCACCAGTGAGAAGTCGGAAGCGACCTTTATTATCTCTTTCTATTCTGATTTCCAATTCCTTGCTTATCTCCCCTATTCTTCTTTGTGCCCTTAACTTTATTTCAGCCGCCCAAGTTTCGAGCTTTACATCTTTAGCTTGAACCGCATAATATCTTAATGCTTCCGCTTTAATTTCTCTTTAATATAATTCTCAAAAACCTCCTCTTCTATCTCTGCAATATGCTCATATCGGTTAACAGTTGCTCTATTAAGTCCAGCATTTTTAAGAATCTCAATTTTGGATTTTTCTAACTTTGTCTTACCAGTGAGACGAGGTTGTAAATCTGTTCTTAAACCTTGCACTCTCTCTAATTCTCTGCTTATTTCCCCATTCCTTCTTTGTGATCTTATTCTTCTATCTCTGCAATATGCTCGTAACGGTTAACGGTTGATTTAGTTAAACCAACAGACTTAATGATTTCAATTTTTGGCTTCCCACCAGTGGGAAGCCAAATTTTACCTCCATGTGCTTCAGCGGTCTCCAATTCTCTGCTTATTTCTCCAATCCTTCTTTGTGCTCTTAATTTTATTTCAGCAATTAGCCCTGGCAATAAAAGAAGGCTCCTCTCCAAAAAGTGATCATGGGAAATAGGTTTCTCTAAAAACTGGACACGCATCGGGAACTCTGATACAACTCCTTTTGGTTTTTCCAAAATAAAGAGAAAGGAGGTCAGAGGCCGATGCGTATGGAGACTTATATCAGAAAAAGTTTGGGAATGAAAGCCCATTGGGTGACCGAGGTAGTGGAGACCGAAGAAGGGTGGGTGGCACGGGTCGATCGATTGGGAAATCGTCGTTTGAGATGTGGGAAGTGTAGGGGAGAAGTGAAGATGACCCGGGGGAGACGTCCGGAGAGACGCTGGAGGGATCTCTCGATCCGGGATAAAGCCTTCTGGATCGTCTACCGCCCCTTCCGAGTCTTCTGTCCTCGCTGTGGATTGAGGGTGGAAGGGGTGCCCTGGGCAAAGAGATGGGAAAGAGTCACCCATGCCCTGGCCCAAGCCATGGCTCTGCTTGCCAGGAAACTCTCCTTCAAGGAAGTGGCTGAATACTTTGAATTGGATTGGAAAGTTATTGCCGCGGTCGTCAAACGGGTCGTGGAAGAAGGGCTGAAGCTGAGAAAGGTCAAGGCCCTTCATATTCTTGGCATTGATGAAGTTTCTCGCAAGAAGGGGCATCGTTATCTCACCCTAGTCTATGATCTGGAAAGAGGAAGACTTCTTTAGGTAGGATTGGACCGAAAAGAGCAGACCCTCGATGAATTCTTTCGATGGCTGGGTAAACGGAAAACTCGAACCCTTCAGGCCATCTGTTTGGATATGTGGGCCCCTTATCTGGCATCGGTTCAACGCCATGCCCCTCAAGCCACATTGGTTTTTGATCGCTTCCGTGTCGTCAAGCATCTGAATCAAGCCCTTGATGAGGTCCGAAGGGAGGAGGTCAGAAGGTTGGCTCATCAAGAGGTGATCGATCTGAAAAAAAAACTCGCTTCATCTTGCTCAAAAACCCTTGGAATCTCACCCCCAAGGAAAACCGAAGGCTCTCCCATTTGCTCAAACTCAACCTTCCGATTGTCCGGGCCTACTACCTTAAAGAAGAATTCCAGAGGTTTTGGGATTACCTCCAGGAAAAAAGAGCTAAAGCCCACCTCAAACAATGGCTCTGGTGGGGCCACTCACTCTCGACTGAAACCCATGATTGAATTTGCACGCCTGATCAAAGATCATCTCTCTGGACTTTTGGCCTGGACCAAACTCAGGATCTCCAATGGAGCTCTCGAAGGAATGAACAATAAGGTTAAATTGGTCAGCCATCGCTCTTTCGGATTCCGAAAACCTGATTACTTTATTACGGCCATTTATCACTGCTGTGCCGATTTGCCTTTAAACATGTCCTATTTCCCATGATCACTTTTTGGAGAGGAGCCAACAAAAGAAGCCCTTTTGTTTAATTTAGCCCCTTCTTAAGCCTAAAAATGGCCTTTTTTAGGCAGTTTTTACCCCCTGTTTTTAAACTAAATATCAAAATGTCCAGTAAAAAGATACAGGTATCCCCGATAAATAGAGACTTAAAATCTGCAGTTTTTATGATTTTGGGAGAAAGAAAGAAGAAGGGTCTTTAGATTCCTGGTGAGGGTATGGTAAGTATTTATGGAGGGGTCATCGATTAATTGTTCAGTTATTTACAAAAACACTCTTACACCTTCCAAACCTTTAAGGCTAATCTCTTTATTCGGTTTTTTAATGGCACTTTGATAAAAATACTTATATGATGGCCCAGCTCTTCTCTAAATTCTGACTCCATTTCTCGGGCCATCCTTTCTATCTCCGGGCTCTTCTCCTTAACTACCAGGGTAGCCCAGCACTCATGGACCAGGGGTAAGAGATTTACCCCAATGACCGTATCACCAAACTCCCTATGGAAAGCAGAAAGGATTAAATCATGCAAACTCATCATCTCTCTTTTCCCACCGCTTAGATTTTCTTTTTGTTCCATAACTCATACTCCATCACCATAATCTATCCCTTGGGTGTCTTTCTACCCCGATCTTGTTGAGGGATTTAAGAAAGATTTTCATGAATTCGGGGGCCGCAAAATTGGCCTCGTTCCAGTCCTCTATATATTCTACAAACCTTTCTTTTCCCCACTTCTTGAAGTAGGGATAAAAGAAGGTGCCCTGAATTACTTTGGAATAATCTCTCATATCAAACCCCATCTCTCCCAGAATCAACTCCCTCAAATAATTTGCCATATCTTCATCCAACCCTTGAAGATAAATAATGGTTTTTGCTATTTCAGACATCATTTCATCTTGATTGTTGATGAGTTTTGCCACATCTCTATGGTTAAGCCCCTTCTCGCTCGCTTTTGATAGCTCGTAGTATAGAATAGAGATCGCCACAGCTATCGGCCTTTTTTGCAAACAATATCCTATAAAGTGTCTATATTCATGGATCCAAAGGGGAAGATAGGGAGGGAGAGAGGCTTTTTTCAGTTCCTTTGCATGTTCTTTTATTATTCCAGGACTAAAGAAGAAAAAAGGAGAGGTTCTTAAAACTTTTGAATTACCATCTTTCCGGTTGAATCAATCTTAAATTCATCCAATTCCTCGGGACTTATCATCACATAAAAGAGAAGATTTTCTCTCGCTGAAAAACCACAGGCTGTATAATCCTTCAAACTGGAAGTTTTGAAAAGGTAGGAATCAGGGGAAAGTAAATACCCATCCAACTCCAATACCTTATCCGCATTCTTTTTTCCTAATACATTGGTATAAGCTTGCTCCAGGGATGTTCGGTATTCCTCTACCTCTTTGAAAAACTCCGTAATGATTGAATTCCTCTTATAGCTTCCGAAACTGTTTCTAATAAAATTTCCAATTATTTTTAGATAAGTCATTTTTTTGACCCAAAAGCCTCTTCAAATATATTTGAATTTCTTTTAATCCGGTGGAACTCGACACCCTGTCATTGAATTACCGAGTCATTAATATCTCTTTTCAACCGAAGTCGAAAAACTGTCTTTATCAACTCCAATAAAATATTGACCTGAGAAGCGTCTTTGCCCCGAGAGTAACCAACCGCGGTTCTGTCAGAATCAACTTCCAAAAACTCTGTGTCAGTTCATCCCGGGTCCTTTTTTCAAGAATGTCCTTCAGTCCTCCATTGAGCATTCCGATCAATTCGTCATAATTTTCGTCATTGAAACGGTTGAGTATGTGTCTGACCAAAAGATGAAGATTCAGTTCAAGCCTGAGGTTACGCGATTCCTTGCGGAGGTTCCCTCCATTGAGAAGAGAGTTGGCAAGGGCTTTTGCGCCGTGAAGTCCAGTCACCAATCCTCCGACAGTGGTCCCCTTTACCTGGGCAGCCGCATCACCTATGATAAAAACATTTTGATTCGGCTTCTGGAAATTGAAGGGATGTTCGAGTCGATGGATCGGCACAGGGGCCGATTGAAATTCCAAAGGTTCAAGGCCTCTGTCCTGGAGGAAGATCTCGAGGCACGCTTCCGCCTCCTCGGCCCCATCAGCAATAAGGCCAACCGAAGCCCGCTGGCCCCCTTCAGGAATCAGCCAGAAGAAATACTTTGTCCGTGCCGGCTCGAACCAGACCTGGCAAGTCTTCGAATCCATTCCTTCAGGGAGCGTGACCTTTGCCTGAAGCAATGAGGCAAGACGGTGGCCATTCAATGATGGTGTACAAACAGCACTGAAGGCCCCGTCTGCGCCGACGAGAACATCTGAGCTAACGGATCGCTCTTCACCCGTCTCAATGTGTCGGATAGTCGCCACAATCTTTCTCCCAAATCGAGCAAATCCTGTAAATAGATGCCCAGGGAGGATCTTCATCCCCGCTTCTTTGGCCAGGGAGGCTAAAAGATGGATAAGCTTTTCTCTTTCTATGACCAGATCAGGCTCACTCAATTCGAGCCTTGTAGATCGCGACTTTGAAAAAAGTTCAAGGTAGTTCACCCTGTTGATGATCGCCTCTTCGGGGACGAAATCGAGAACATCATTGATCTTACAGGTGACGATCAACGTGCGGGGGGGAGAACCAAGGACTTCTTCCTTCTCATAGACCTCGACCTCAACGCCTTCCTGAGCTAAAAGATAGGCTGCAAAAAGTCCTGAAGTCGATGCCCCTATAACGATGACCTTCATACCCTTGACCTCCATTCATTCAACTCTTTACTTTTCCTCCGGAATTAGCTTTGTTTTACGTTTATTCTTCTTCCAGTCAAGATTTGATGTTTTTCCTGTCGTCGCATTATCGCAAAATAAGGTGTTGGAATTTTTTTCAAAAAATGGTATATATTTTAGAAATATCAAAAATTCAAAAGGAGGGTTAGATCATGGACCGTATCCTTGAAGCCATTTACGAAAATGGAGTTCTTAAACCATTGCAATCCCTTAAACTGCCTGAGCATCAGAAGGTCACGATCACAATTCAATTGCCGCCGGTGGAGAATCCAGATCAAGAATTAGGATCATGGCGCCAAGTCTATGCCGGACTATCTGACCAGGAGATTGAAGAGCTCGAGTCTATTGCCCTTAATCGCAATCACTTCATGACTCAGGAGAGCGGATAATGTCAACCCTTGCTCTATTGGATACAGATACGTTGTCAGAGATCATGAAGGGAAAAGATGCAAACGTGGAGCAGAACGCCCGAGAGTACCTAAAAACTCATGGTCCATTTCGGATTTCTGTTATCACTCTTTACGAAATTCTGCGTGGGCTAAAAGCAAAGCAAGCGGAGCGCCAGATAGCTATTTTTGAAGACCAATGTAACAAGAGCTACGTGTACCCTGTGACCGATGATATTGTAATCCACGCCTCCGATATATACGCTTATCTTCATCAACACGGATTAATGATCAGTGATGCGGATATCTTGATTGCAGCTACAGCTTTGGTCCGTAACCTCATTTTGATCACGGGAAACGTAGATCATTTTAGCCGCATTCCTAACCTAATTTGCAAGAATTGGAAATCACATTGATGAAAATTGACTTAAAAATTCAATCAGAAAGTTCAGTTTTTTAAGGACTCAATTTTGGGGGTGTGGATCATTTAACCATTTGCTATCCTACAGCGAGTGGCATTTTCTCCGTCTCAGAACGGAACGTTGCCTTGATCACTTGGCAGAGGAAGTCTCTGGCATTGAGTATTTCCAACAATGCCAGACGGCTGGTTTCCCAAAAATGGGCGATGAGTTATCCTGCTTGCTCGGCGTGATCAATGACTCCTTCGGGGATGACCGCAATCATCAAGATGTCTTCTTCCTGATTATAACTTAGTTTCGTAACAATCTCTCCTTCCAGGGTAGAACTTGATCACCATTTGTTACTTACTCTTTACTGATTTATCTGGTTCTTCTGGCTAAAATAGACTGGCTCAAAAAATGGGGCAAGAATGACTATCTCAATCTAAGAAATGGAATGAAATAAAAACCTTGGACGATAACCTATTTCATTTTTGTGCTTTTGGGTTATCTCAAATCACTTGTATCTTCTTTGCCCAAAATTACTTCAGCCTGGCCAACCGCGATACTTGCTTGGAAGTGGACGAGAAAATCCATGCCTAATAAACCGTCAACAAATGCTCCTTGCGGTAAGGTATGAGCCACCACCGGCCATTGTTCTACACGTTGTCCCAAACAATTGAACCACGGGACAGCGATAATTGGGGCAATGATGACCCCATTGGCAGCAACAATGCGTACTTTTTGTAAAGGGTGATGGGTGTCACAGCCGATCGCTTCCACCGCTTCTACGGGCAGCATAGTATAGCTGGCACCCGTATCTAAAAGAAGACGAAGGATTACCACGCTACCGTCAGCTCCACCTATGGCGGCGCGCGAAATCAGCAGGTTTCCCTGCCGGTGTAATTGATAGGGTTTACCTGATTTCACAACACCACCGCCAGATCTTCAGGCACCTCGCCCATATATTCCACGGCCACCTGTTGGCCTCGGATTGCCAAAAGTTTCTGGTAAACCTCATCGCGGTTGGGGGAATGGGCAAGGACCTGCCCTTTAGTCACCCGCATCTCATCGTCCAATTCTGTGTAAGCAATAAGCACCCATTCGCCCGCAAATTCCTTTTTAATTGCCTCCAGACTCATAATCTGATTCATTGTATTCCCCATTCTTGGTCTATTTCCCAAATTCACAGCCTTTAAAATAAATTATATCCCTTTTTACAATAACATGCCAGCTTGTTTTCAATGTGTCCTCAATGTCTTGACGATCAACTGACTAACCAAATCGGTCCAAGGCCTTATTCATCAAGAAATTCTGGGCCAGTTCCATCCAGGTACTTCTCTTTTATGAGGGCATTGACTGAAAAATTAAGTCATGATTATCATTTCCACCTACGAAGTGGAAAACTTATTCCGTTCCACTTCGTAGGTGGAAAATGGATGGGCGATGGCTTGTTCCACCTACGAAGTGGAAAAAGGAAGGTTAGGCTCGGCCGCGGAGGGTTAAAGTATCGAGGATGGTTTTAATGAGGATGATGAGAGCAAACCAGAGGGTCAATCCCTAAGAAGGCCCTTCCTGCAGTCCAACGTTTTCGTGCAGATATATTTTTACGAAAGCAACAAACTCGGCAGCTTTATCTAAGAGCGGCTCCACCTGATCTCTCCTCAACTCAAAATATTCCCGATAATCACCGC